>Ga0209463_1000028_pt1 | contig 128483 bp, 122 predicted proteins | sample AgamicMgSfrz_FD_187169 | JGI IMG/M metagenome (GOLD analysis project Ga0209463, IMG submission 187169) | Agave microbial communities from Guanajuato, Mexico - Mg.Sf.rz (SPAdes) (version 2) | ecosystem: Host-associated > Plants > Phyllosphere > Phylloplane/Leaf | place: Guanajuato, Mexico... | reverse complement strand
TGTAGCGCAATGAAACGAACTAATTTTAAACCCCTATTCTATTTAGTCACGTGCTTCCTTTTTCAAATTTAGATGTAATTTTATTATTCGTGTTTAGAAAGGTTATCTTTTGTTTTGCCCCAGCCTCTTTTAATTTTTAAAACTTTAAATATGACAATATTCGCAACATTAAGTCAAGTGTATATATTTTTGTCTAGAAAAAGGTTAAAGTAAAGGAAGCAGGAACAAGGTTTAAGCTGATTCATTACTAGCATGCGTATTAAATAAGGTGTTTCTCTGCACTATTAATTCTACGCATTCAAAAGACTTCCAGAAAAAAACATTGTAAATAAAGTGAAATAGGAAAACTTAAAAATAATGATGATTAAATTGAGGTGAACTCATATGAAAAAAACAGCATTATTTTTAAGTATCCTAATTAGTTTCAGCATTATTTTTTTAGATATACCACAAACAGCTGCTAATAAGCTTGAAGCTAATATTGGCGTTAATGTGGGTAATAAAGCACCAGATTTTACATTGAAGAATCTGCAAGGAAAGGATGTGCGCCTATCCAGTTTAAGAGGGAAAAAAGTAATCATTAATTTTTGGGCAACATGGTGTCCGCCATGCAAGCAGGAAATACCTGAAATTGAAAAGTTCTATCAAGAGTACAAGGGGACTGTTGAGGTATTGGCAGTAAATATTGATGGCGGCAATTCGGAAGCTGTGGCTCATTTTACAAAGAAAATGAATGTTTCTTTTCCTGTCCTTTTGGATAATCCTGATGGGATTAATGAAGCATATAAAGTAATGACAATTCCAACCACATTTTTTATTGACGAAAATGGAATTATTATGAACAAATACTTCACTGTTATGTCATTAAATGTAATGAAAAAGTTAATAAAAAGTAAAGATTGATTGTAAGCGCTTTACAATAATGCGGACATCCCTTATAATGAAGGCGTAACAAAACAGCATATACGACCATTATTTTCAGAAAACAAAGATTTTTCTAACTTTTAAAAGAATTTCAGCAAATAAGTAATAACTTCTTGAAATTTTGGGAATTATGGAAATATAAAAGGATAAAGGAGATAAAAAAATGAGAAAACCTCGTAAACGTTCCTTCCAGGAGCTAGTAACTGAAAATAAATTACAATTGCTAAAGGACAGGGAAGCAATTGAAAAAATAGAGGAACGAATTGAAAAAAAGCATCTTAAAAAAGCAAGATAACCATTAGAGAAAATTTTGCCACACATCACCTCTTCCTTCCATGTGCAAACTTATAAGGAAGGAGGGGATAATGATGAGCAATCCAAAAAAAGACAGCAAGCACTTTGTACCTAGCCATATCGGAACAAAATCGAGAGGATTTGGCGGTAATAAAGGCAAAAAAATGCAAGATACATCAGGTCAGCATGCACAAGTAATTCAAACAAAAGGTGAATAAAAAAAGGGCTTCCGCATAGTAGCGGAAGCTTTTTTTTGTTTCTGAACCTTGTGAAAAACAAGTTAAAATGATTAACGGATAAATAAAGATTATGGTACTATAAGAAGATGTAAATTAAACTTATATGTAAGTGAAGTGAAGAAGTAAAATGGAGAAAAAAGTCGAAAATACTGTTAGTCAAACAATCGCTACTCTGGAAGAGGAATTTAAAAATACGGGAATCATTAAAAATGAAAAAACGGTTTTATCTGTCATTCAAACATTAGACGAAACAGAGACGCCTGAAATGATTTCGAGATTATTGACAATTGCGGCGATTTCCAGATTAAACACAAATGAAAGAGATACAATTGCCAGTGCTTGGCTTAAAAAAGCGAAGGAATTGGATCCGCAAAATAAGGAAGCAAATAAATACCTTTCTCAAAACGATTGGAAAAATTATAAAGATCTTTTAGAGATGTTGAACTTTCCTGCGATACGAGAAACGGATAACAGAACAGCGAAAAGAAAGATAGCTGAGCAATATATTAATAATTGCCGGATGTTTTTAAACATGGTAGATGATGAAAAGGACGAGATTATCTCAAACAGCACTGCTGCAGTAGCATTTAATAATAAGCTGGCTGAAGATAAATATAAAGAAATCATCTCCTTACTTGACGAAGTTACACAAAAAACTTCGCAGCTACTTCAGTCTTCTGAGGAATATGAAGAATCAATCAGTGGTGTATTTCATACATCCATTTATTATGACAGTGTCAAAAAACTGATTGAAGAGCTGAATGAATTGAAAACTGCTTGGCTCGCCATTTTTGTAGAGGAGGAGTCGGGTGAAATTAAGGAAGAAACTATTTCCGCACTTGAACAGCTTCAGCAAATGATTGGGCTGGAAAAGGTTAAAAATCGCGTAAAGGACTTCTACCAGTTCCTGAAATATCAGAATTCAAGAAAGAAGCTAGGCTTTACTATCCAGGATGAATTAAGTCTAAATATGATTTTCACCGGAAACCCGGGTACAGGAAAAACTACATTGGCACGGTTAATGGCTAAAATATATTATGAGTTAGGTGTCCTTCCCAGTCAGGAGGTAGTGGAAACAGACCGCTCTCAGCTTGTGGGAGGCTATATGGGTCAAACGGAGGAAAATGTCCGTAATGTTGTGAAGCAATCGCTTGGCGGTGTGTTATTTATTGATGAAGCGTATAGCTTAAATCGAGATGGCCAAGGAAGTGATTATGGACAAACAGCAATTGATACATTGGTTTCTTTAATGACAAGCTCTGAATTTGGCGGGAAATTCGCAGTGATCCTAGCAGGCTATCCAGAGGAAATGAGACAATTTTTGGATGGCAATCACGGTCTTAGCAGCCGTTTTCCAACGTCTAATTTGATTCATTTACCTAATTACACGGCAGAAGAGTTAGTAGAAATTGGAGAAAAAATTGCCAATGACAATGATTATGTTATTAGTGAGGAAGGCAAGCAACAATTAGAGCTGCGTCTTGAAAAAGAGCAGGTCGATGAAAGCTTTGGTAATGCAAGAGCGGTTAAAAACATTGTACTAGATGCAATTTTTAATAAAGGCTCTCAAGCACATTCAAACAAGCAATTCTTGACATACACATTGCTTGAAGGAAATGATTTTGCAGCAGCAGAGGAAGAGTCATCAGAAAATCCAGCAGATGAGCTTGAAGCAATGATTGGGTTAACGAAGGTAAAAGACGAGATGAAAAAGATCATTTCCTTTGTTAAAGTACAGCAACTTAGAAGAACAAATTCAAAAAAGAATTTACCAATACAGCTTCATGCAGTCTTTACTGGCAACCCAGGGACAGGAAAGACAACTGTTGCAAAATTATATGCGCAGTTTTTAAAGGATTGCGGGATTTTAAAAAGAGGGCATCTTGTTGTTGCAAGCAGAGCTGATTTTATTGCTGGATTTGTCGGACAAACTGCGATTAAGACCAAAAAGAAAATTAGAGAAGCACTTGGCGGCGTTTTGTTTATTGATGAGGCATATTCGTTATTATCTGGATCTAACCAGGATTTCGGCAAAGAAGCAATCGATACTCTTGTTATGGAAATGACAAGACATAATGAAAATCTAGTCGTTGTTTTAGCTGGTTATCCTGATGAAACAAAAGCATTGCTAGCAAGCAACCCTGGGCTAACGTCTCGTTTTAAGAAATTTATTCATTTTGAGGATTATAATAAGGAAGAATTAATCGAAATAATGGAGGCATATGCAGCTAAATTCGATTATCACCTTGATAAAGCTGCGAAGCTTGCTTTGCAGTCGAGCTTAACAACATTCCAAACGAATGGTAATGGACGGTTTGCGACAAATTTAGTAGATGAATCTGTGCAAATGCAAGCATTACGCATCATGGAAGCAACAGATGACCAAATTGATTATTCATTGCTTACAGAAGAAGATATGATGCAAGCTTTGAACTTTTTCACTAACCAGCAATCATAAATTAGTAAGGCGGCTTATGTTAAGCCGCTTTTTTGTATACAAAAAAGGACTATCCAAAAAAGGATAGTCAAAATTCGCAGTTTTTATCTCAGGTGTGTAGTTTATGTGAAAAACTGCAGACTTCATTGTACTTTTATTCTGGGGGAAATACAAAGGTAATTAAAACCATCTCTTAAATGGATGGATTTTTAGTAGAAAACTAAACTTACAGACTAAGTTATCGAGGGAGATTTGTGTACGGCTTCAGACTTGATAGAGAAAAAGTTTATTTTTGCTCCAATAGATCACCAAAAAAATGAATTTCATCCACAATCATGCTTTTCATCTCATGATCCTGACATTTTTTGCATTCTGTAATTAATAAATATATATGGTTTATAAACAGGAGCATTTCACATCATTAATCATTCTAAAACTCCTTTTGAACAATTAGTACTAAAAGGAAGGGGATTAACATATAATAATTGGTTTTTTATTTCCATTAAGTGGGTAATTATAATTATAACAAATCTAATAACTAGGAGTAAAGTATTATGGGACTAATTGAAAAGCTACAGAAAAAAATAATTGAAACAGATTGGACAGTGTTAATTGAGGATGAAGAAATGGAGGTACAAGAAGGGGCAGATGATAAACAAAATGAAAATAAAAACAACTAGCTCTTAAAGTCAAAATAACTTCAGAAATCTTTTTTGTGTTTTCTTATATCTAGTATAAATGATAAAATATGGAATATACTATCGTGGTTTATACGTAGGGAAGGAGAATTCAGAATTGATAGAAAGATTTACAGCACTGCTTATCTGTGCCTGTTTATTAGGAGCATGCACAAGTGTAAAAGAAGAAAAAGAAACAACTAATGTAACCGTTTCAGAAATAAAGCGCAGTATACTAACAGATGACGAAGTGAAGGAAATCGCAGAGAGATCCTATCAGCTGCTGCAATTGGCAAATAAATTTGCTGAGCAAAATCAACGCTTGAATACAAAGCCGTTTTTGCAGGAGTTACAGCCATATTTTACGAAGGATTTTATAAATAATCTTGAGATATCATTATTTACAGTGCCGATTGGGGGCGATTTTCCTGCAGATTTTAACTATAAGCAGCATTTTGTCATTAAACAGCAAACAAGTGATAAGGTGACGGTAGAAACCGCACAAGCGTCCTATCTTAACACAGCCCTGTTTATTACAGTAGAAGCTAAAAAAGAAGATGGGAACTGGAAAATAGATAACTATCATTATGAGAGACCTGCTGCATTTACTGATAAAGACAAACAACAAACCTTTATAACGAAAGAAAAAGCCGAGAATATAGTAAAAGAATATTTGCATGGCGATGATAAAGAGATAGAATCAATTACTTCTGGTAAGGGGAATACATACTACATTAATGCGTTCGTAAAGGTAAATGCTCGACAAAAGATTGGGACTTCCATAAAAATGGATAGAACCTCTGGAGAAATACAGAGTTTAATGCAAGTAAATTCATAATTATTATTCTTTAATAGATGGGCAGACTGATAGCTCTGTTTCCGATATAATATGCTTAATAAACGTATACTTATATATATGATTAGTTATATGGAGGGGAATATGACTGATTTAGAGATAGAATATGAAATGCTTCAATGGGAGCTAAAAAAACTAGCTATAAAAATGGAAAATACTCCACTACTGGCAAAAGGGTATAAGGAAATGCTGCGAAAAGAGATAGATTTAACGAAAATGCTGCAGGATCTTATGAATAGAATGATAAATGAATAGGATTAATGATTTGTGTTAACAAATCGTGCTAACAGCCGGTTTTCTTGATTAGTTGTTAGCTTAGTCATAAAATGAAGGAGAAGGAATTAAAGTAAAGGAAGTGCAGGAAGCATTGGAATATGTACATAAACTAGAGCTTAAAATTGATTATGCTGATACGGATATGATGGCGGTAGTCTATCATGCTAATTACTTGAAATTTTTTGAGCGCGGGAGAACAGCATTAATTGAGGATATTGGCTACAGCTATGTTGCAATGGAGGAAGAGGGCTATTTCGCGCCTGTTTATGATGTGCAGGCAACGTATAAAAAGCCATTGCGATATGGTGATAAAGCCTATGTTAAAACATGGATTGATGCTAATGATGGTATCAAGACAGTATATGGCTATCGAATTGAAAACGGAGCTGGCGACCTTTGTGTTGAGGGCTCGACGACCCATATTATTGTCAGCAAGGAAAATTTCAGGCCTAAATCATTCAAAAAAACATTTCCAGAATGGTTTCAAAAGTATGAAGAACTTAAAAGAAAATAAATATTTATAAGGAGAGATAGAAAAAATATGGCATTTGGCATCAAACGAAAAGAATTAGCTCAGTGGAAAAAACAAATTGATGATGGACAAATTGCCTTTTTGACACATTATTGGCTAGATGACCGTTTCCCAGGCTGTAAAACTGTCACAAAGGTTGGCTGTGCTGATTTACATAAGCTTGAGCAATGGGGCGCCAAATATGGTCTGAAAAAAGAATGGATTCATAACAGGAAGGATGGATATTCTCACTTTGATCTTCTCGGACAAACGCAAACGTCCATACTCGAGAAGGAAGGGATAGATATTCATCTCCAATAAGAAAAGCAGGCTGTTATTAAGCCTGCTTTTCTGTGTAGTGATATTCCGGTTCCTGTGCTGCATCATTAAAGTCAGCTAACAAATCATTATCATCAAAATACCAAAGATCCTTCTCCTCGATATAATAACGAATGCCATCCTTCTCCGTACTAACACCTGAATTTACAGGTTTTTCGTTAGAAATGCCAAGAGAGAAACCTTGTTGCACAGTACTGCAGCCCCCGTATCTTGCGAAAAATCGGACATAGTCACCTTCGTTAAGAAGCAGTTCGTTTTTATACCATTCTGACGCTTTATCACTTATTACTATTTTCATTTCAATCACCTCTTTTATGAGATTAAATTAATCCTCACTATTATTATAAAGGATAAATCGTGAGGATGCACATAATTAAACTGTCTTAACTCTTACTTTGGATGTACACCTTTTAACATATGTGTCATAATTTCCTGATAGTTTTGCTTGCTGTCAGGCAGCCCAAGCTTGCCAGCATCCTCTAACGGAACCATTTTGTAGCCCTTGTCATTTTTACTGTACACATATGTTGGATAAAAGGAGGGTACTTCAATTTTTTTGGTGGTTTTTCCTCCAAGCTCTGTTTTACTTACTTTAACTGTTACCATCCCGCCAATATCACGATAATCATCAGCTTGTCCTGACAAAAAGTTGCCGAGTGAATATACAACTAAGGATTTTTTACCGTTTTTGTCATATAACCATTCCATTGGCTGCAACACATGAGGATGTCCACCGAAAATAATGTCGACACCTTCATCAACAAGGAATTGGGCAAGATTTTTCTGTTCTTGATTTGGATTGCGCTCATATTCAATGCCCCAGTGAATCCCCATTACGATAAAGTCAGCTTGCTTTTTCGCTTTTGCTATCTCTTTTTTCATTTTTTCCTTATCGATGAGATTAACGATATATGCTTCATTTTCAGGAACTGAAATACCGTTTAATCCATAGGTGTAGGAAAGATAAGCGATTTTAATGCCGTTAGAATTAAGGACACGAAGCTTTTGCTGGTCTTCTTCACTTGCAAATGTTCCAACATAGGGAAGGTTAATTTTGTTTAAGTATTCTAGTGACTGCTTTTGAGCGCTGACACCTCTATCTAAAGAATGATTATTAGCGGTAGTCACGATATCAACGCCAGCATCAACTAGCGCATCTGCGACTTCATGTGGGCTGTTGAAAGACGGATAGCTTGATAATCCGATTTTTTCACCTGCTACAATCGTTTCTTGATTTGCCAAGAGAATGTCAGGCTTTTCAAGTGCTTCTTTAACTTCTGCAAGCATTGGTTTAAAGTCAAAGCCTTCATCTGCTTTTGCTTCATTATATACCCGATCATGAATCAAGATATCCCCGACAGCCCCAAGTGTAGCTTCACGGCCAATAGATTTAGTGCCAAGATCATTTTGCTTCATTGGCAGGTCGCTGCTCGTATATCTATCTTTTTTATTGTCAGCATTGTCAGGATTAAGCTTGAAAAAAGCAAAGGCTGCAATGGAAGCGCCAATAAAAGCAAGCAAAATATAGAGCTGTAAATTTTTTTTCATTATTTTTTCCTGCCTTTAACTAAGTCATCCTAATAGTTATAGTTTGCTACTATAGGATAACAAAAAAACAGGACTGATTTCGACTAATTTCGTAAAATGGAAAAATGATGAAATTTCCGAAAAGTAAAATTATTGATAGCCTAGCGGAAGCTTGACAATAAATTCTGTTCCTTCACCTAGGGTGGAATGGACCTTAATGCAGCCTTGAGCTTCCTCAATAATCGACTTACAGATGCTTAAACCGATTCCAGTGCCAAGCTTTTTTGTTGTGAAAAAAGGAGTGAACAGCTTATCTAATGCTTCTTCACTAATTCCACAGCCATTATCCTTAATAGAGATTATCCCGAAGTTATCATCCTTGGACACAGTAATGGATATTGAGCCGTTTTCTGAACATGCTTCAACAGCGTTTTTGAGGAGGTTTACGAGCACTTGTGAAAGCTGTATTTTTGGCAATAAAGGCTTGAAGTAGGATATAAAGTTTGCTTGAAGCTGGATGCCTTTCACTTGGATGGCTTGTTCATACGAAAGCATTGCTTTGTTTACAGCAGCCTTGATGTCGATAGTTTCTGAAGTTTGATAGGAAAGGGGAGTGTCATATACCATGTTATTAAGGAGCTGATTTGCCCTGTCTAATTCTTCAATGGCTACCTCAGAATAAAGCATTCTTTTTGGTGCAGGTAAATCTGGGTTTGCAAGAAGCTGCAGAAGGCCGCGCACTGCAGTTATTGGGTTTTTAATTTCATGAGCGAAACCAACTGCTGTTCTTTCCGGGGTTTGTAGTTTTTCTTGATTCTCTATCATTTATTTCAACCGTCCTTTGTATGAATTACTGTTTGTTAGTAAACTTTATGACGAAATAAATCTAGATATGTCAAAAAAACAAAAAAAACCATCATATTTGATGGTTTTTCACTTCTTACAGCCAAGTTATCTTCGGTTCTGTTTTGTTTAATATACGTTTAATATTAGCACGATGTCTGTATACGACAAAAATAGTCAGGATGGCGAGAATTGCAATTAACAGCTTATCGTCCCAGAGGATGATAGAGTATACCAAACCAGCAAATCCGGCAATCATGGAAGATAGAGAAACGTATTTAGATAAATATAAACTTAAGAAAAAGACGACCATAATAATCAAAAACATTAATGGCTCATGGCCTAAAAGGATACCTGCAGACGTTGCGACAGCTTTTCCACCTTTAAAGCCTGCGAATATTGGATACATATGGCCAATTACGGCAACAACACCAAAGATCAGCGGGCTAACATTAACTTGAATATCAGTAAAAAGGCTAAGCAATAGCGGAAGGCAAGTTGCCAAAGTTCCTTTTAAAATGTCTGAGAATGTCACGACAAATCCGGCTTTTTTTCCCAAAACTCTAAATGAGTTTGTGCCTCCGAGATTTCCACTTCCATGCTCTCTTATATCGATTTTATAGAAAGCCTTCCCAATGATTAAACCGGAAGGAATGGATCCTATCAGGTAGGCTAAAATAATTAAAATGGCAATGATCAATGCTAACTCTCCTTCGTTCTATGTATATGGATATTGTACCACGTATTTGTAAATTCTCACTCTTTTTTCAAAAAAATCTTAGTGTGCCTTGTTTATGGCAATGATTTTCAGGGTATAAACCTTTGTTATAATTTTGAACAGCCTGGGGGATAGGAAATGAGAAAAAAAAGAAAGAAACTAATTATAAGTATATTTATTGTGTTTTTCTCTATTTACATAAGCGTACTTTTGTATCATACACTTAAACCATTACCTCAAGGAATTTCATATGAAGGACCTATACACAGTGTCAGGGATAAAGACATTGAATTTCTTGAGGATACAACCTATAAGGATGAAGCTGGCAACCAAAAGCTCCATCAGGAAATTCTTGCACGTATGCTTAAAGAAATAGATGAGGCAGAGCAATTTATTGTAATAGACATGTTTCTATTTAACAGTGATACAAATGATGACCAAACATATCCGAAAATCGCTAAAGCAGTGACAGACAAGCTTGTTGAGAAGAAACAAAAAAATCCGGCGATGAAGCTGATTTTTATAACAGATCCTGTCAATACAACCTATCATTCCTATCCTACTCCTGAGCTTACTAGATTAAAAAATAGTGGGGCGAAGGTTGTGGAAACAAATATGGAAGGCTTCCGTGACTCCAACCCACTTTATTCAACACTTTGGCGATTGTCAGTTAAATGGTTTGGTCACGGAGATAACGGTCATATACCGAATATGCTTGCTGATAGTGCACCAGATGTAACAGTTAGGTCGTATTTGGATTTACTGAATGTAAAAGCGAACCATCGTAAGGTGCTAATTACAGAAAATACAGCTATCGTTTCGACAGGAAATATGCATGATGCAAGTGGATACCATTCTAATATTGCTTATGTTGTGAAAGGAAATATAATAAATGATTTACTCGAAACAGAGGAAAGTGTCTATCGACTGATGGACAAGACGTCATTCCCTGCAGTGAAACCTTCCGAGGAAAAAGGGGATATTCAATTACAGCTTCTTACAGAAGGGAAAATCGCTAAACAGGTGATAAACGGAATTCACAGCACAAACAAAGGCGATACCATTTGGATCGGAATGCTTTATTTGGCAGATCGTCCTGTAATGGATGAATTGATAGACGCCGCAGCTCGTAAGGTACAAATAAACTTAATTCTTGATCCAAACCAAAATTCATTTGGTAATAAGAAGGCTGGTCTTCCCAATATACCGACTGCGGCAGAGTTGATGAAAAAAGGAAATGAGCAGATTGCAATACGGTGGTATAACACTGGTAAGGAGCAGTACCACTCAAAGCTGATGCTGATTGAAAGCGAGAAGAAAAATATTATTATTGCAGGGTCTGCCAACTACACTAGAAGAAATCTTCATGACTTGAATTTAGAAACAAATCTCAAAATAGCTGCTTCTTCTGATGCGCAAATAATGAAGGAAACAAAAAGCTATTTTGAAAAACTGTGGACAAATAAAGATGGAAAATATACAAAAGATTACAGCACAGAGGATGAACTCCCTGCATTCCGTTATTTACTATACCGCCTTCAGCGTATCCTATGGTTCACTACCTATTAATTGCCCGTTTCATGAATCGGGCAGTTTCATATACAAGTAGGTAGCAGTCCTTTATAATTGGAGGAAGATAATTAGCCAAAAAGGCTAATACATAATACAGAAACTTAGTGTGGGAGCTGAAAAGGCATGGCTGCGAATTTTTCACAAATGAACAATCTTTCTGAAAGGCTTATGGCAATGGGGAAATTGGCAAAGGGCTTTTCAGAAAGAGCACGGGAAGTAGATGAAAACGGATCTTTCCCATTTGAAAACATAAAGGAATTAAAGGAATTCGGTTATACAGCATTAACTATTCCAGCAGCATATGATGGAAAGGAAATATCCATCTATGAAATGGTAAGACTGCAGGAGGCAATTGCCATAGGCGATGGATCAACTGCGTTGTCCATTGGCTGGCATATGGGTGTTGTCCGCAATATGTGCGAAAACAAGTGGGATACTGCACTGCTTGAGGAGTTGTATACGAATATCAAAAACGGCGCCCTTATAAACAGTGCAGCAACAGAACCGCAAACAGGCAGCCCTACAAGAGGAGGAAGACCGCAAACCACAGCTGAAAAAAGGGGCGATTCCTGGGTGATTAATGGTAGAAAATCCTTTACCTCCATGTCACCGATGCTGGATTATTTTGTTGTTAGTGCCTCCATTAAAGATACAGATGAGGTAGGGAATTTTCTGATTAAAAGAAATAATCCAGGCTTGAAAATTAAAGAAACTTGGGACAGTATTGCATTGCGCGGAACTGGAAGCCATGATGTGTTTTTTGAGGAAGCAGTTATCGAAGGCAAATATATGGTGGAAAAGCTTGGCGGACCAAGAAAGGTCAACCCGTGGCTGCTTCACATTCCTGCCTGCTATCTTGGAATCGCCGGAGCGGCCCAAAAGGAAGCAATTAGATTTGCGAAGAGCCACTCACCAAACAGCATTACAGGTACAATAAGTGAACTTCCGGCCGTAAGGACAAAAATTGGTGAAATCGAATTGAAAATGTTAACGGCAAAGCATTTCCTTTATTCTGTTAGTCAAAAATGGGATGCAGCAAAAGAAGATGAGCAGCACATATTAGTTCCAGAGCTAAGTGCTGCCAAACATTTTGTAACAAACACGGCAATTGAGGTAGTCGATTTGGCTATGCGTATTGTTGGTGCAAGAAGCCTTTCTGCAAGCAGTCCGTTGCAGCGCTATTACAGAGATGTAAGGGCAGGATTGCATAATCCACCAATGGATGATATGACTATATCCCAGTTAGCTGACAAAGCGTTGAAGGAAAATGAATAATTAATAAAAAGTCCAAAAGCTATGCTTTTGGACTTAAAAAATGAAACAAGATCAGGCGGCATGGTTCTCTGGTCTTTTTTTTCTGCGTTTGGACATAATTTGATGTTTCAGCATTAACTCCCATTTACCTGGTCCATTTAAATAGCGCTTCACACTAAAAACGATCGTTTCCTCTAATAAAATCAGGAAAACCAATCCTAAAAACAAGTAAATGATAGTAAGCCCTCCTTGTTATTACCTATCTTTTGTTATTTTTTAAATTATCTGTAATATATATCCATTATATCATGAATCTGTTTATGATTAGCGAAAAATTGCTGCCAGTAGCTAAGGTTTTTCCTTCTTTATGTAACAAATAATGAAAAATGAACTAAAATATAAAAAACTGATACAAATCTATTGAAAACCAACAAAAAATGACGCATAATCAATTCTTGTAACTTTCTAATTTAGATAAAAAATTTATTTGCTAAAGGGAGATGGAAGATGAAAATAAGAGTTTCTGCCGTGCAGTATAAACTGCAAAACATTAAGTCATTTGAAGAATTTGCTAAGCAGTGTGAGCATTACGTCCGAACGGCACAGGAATTTGGAGCAGAGTTTGTTTTATTTCCTGAATTTTTTACAACACAGCTGTTGTCAATGGGAGATGGGCAAAATCCGTTGACCATTAATGAGTTGCCTGGATTTACAGAACAGTATCAAAATCTGTTCCGCACATTCGCTGTTCAAACTGGAATGCACATAATCGGTGGAACTCACGTTATCCGCAGGGATGACAAATTATTTAATGTCGCCCATTTATTTTATCCTGATGGAAGAATTGAGGAGCAAGCAAAGCTTCATATTACACCGACTGAAGTTGAGGAATGGAATATGGAAAAGGGCGATAGCTTCCGGATTTTTGAAACAGATAAAGGTAAAATTGCGATTTTGACCTGTTATGATATAGAATTCCCTGAAATTGTGCGAATGGCAAAAGCAAAAGGGGCAGATGTCATATTTTGTCCGTCCTGTACAGATGACCGCCATGGCTTCCATCGTGTTCGATACACATGCCATGCAAGAGCGATTGAAAACCAAGTGTATGTAGTTGTGACTGGTACGGTCGGCTCCTTAACAAATGTTGATTTTATGCGTGCCAATTTCGGTCAGGCGGCGATTATTACTCCGAACGATATCCCGTTTCCACCAAAAGGAATTATGGCAGAGGGCGAGCTAAACGATGATATGATAATTACCTCTGATCTCGATCTTTCTCTTCTTTATGAGGTGAGAGCAAAGGGCTCTGTCACAACTTGGAGAGACAGACGAACAGATATTTATACAGATTGGGAAAAAATAGAAGGCTGATATGTACTATAGCAGCAATTTTTATATATATGATGGTAAAAAGCCTAGAGAATGCAAAGTCCGCAATTACCAAAAAGAGGACTTTGCAGAGTTAATAAACATTCAAGCTGAATGCTTTCCCCCTCCATTTCCATCAGAGCTTTGGTGGTCAAAGGACCAGCTGGAAAACCATGTGACCATTTTTCCAGAAGGGGCCATTTGTGTGGAAGTTGAAGGGAAATTAGCAGGCTCGCTCACTTCTCTTTGTATAGCCTACAACGAAGAGGAACATGAGCATACATGGAGTGAAATAACAGCTGACGGATATATTACAACACATATTAAGGATGGGAACGCACTTTATGTTGTTGATATTAGTATTCGCCCAGCATATCGCTCACTTGGATTAGGAAAAATTATGATGCAAACCATGTACCAGATTGTCATTGAAAAGAAGCTTGATCGCCTCATAGGCGGCAGCAGAATGCCTGGATACCGTAAATACGCTGACGAGCTTTCCCCGGAAGAATATGTTAGTCAAGTTGTAGCTGGAGAAAAAAAGGATCCTGTTATTTCTTTTTTAATGAGCTGCGGCAGAATACCTGTCACTGTTCTTAATGACTATTTAGAAGATGAAGATTCCTTGAACAATGCTGTGCTGATGGAATGGAAAAATCCGTTTAAATAATGCAGTTTAATCCCTTGTATAGGAAAGTATACAGGGGATTTATTATGGAAATAAATAAGCGGTATGATAATTTGCTAAGTATTTTTTTTCGTAAGTCAAAATACTTTATTCCCATTTGTTAATGTGAGAGAATAGCAGCATACATATAAGGAGGGACTTGTTTATGAATCTACAGTCAACTGTCAAACTAAATAATGGTGTGGAAATGCCTAAATTCGGTTTAGGTGTTTTTAAAGTGCAAGAGGGTCAAGAAGTAATTGATTCTGTTAAAGCAGCCATTAAAGCTGGTTACATAAGCATTGATACAGCAGCAGTTTATAAAAATGAAGAAGGTGTTGGCCAAGGTATAAAAGAGTCAGGTGTCGACAGAGAGAAGCTTTTCATTACAACAAAAGTTTGGAATGCAGATCAAGGGTATGATTCCACATTGGCGGCATTTGAGACAAGCATTCAAAAGCTTGGTCTTGACTATATTGACCTGTATCTGATTCATTGGCCGGTCAGCGGAAAATATAAAGAAACTTGGAAGGCTCTTGAGAAGCTATACAAAGATGGAAAAGTAAAAGCAATTGGTGTCAGCAATTTCCATAAGCATCATCTTGAGGATTTGCTGTCAGAAGCGGAGATTGTTCCAACGGTTAACCAAATTGAGCTTCATCCATTGCTTAGTCAAGAAGAGCTTCGTAATTTCTGCAAGGAAAAAGGCATTGTCGTAGAGGCTTGGTCTCCTTTAGCACAAGGAAAGCTGCTTGATAACCCTGTTCTTACTGAAATTGCAGCAAAATACAATAAATCAACGGCACAAATCATCTTAAGATGGGATCTTCAAAATGACATTGTAACTATTCCGAAGTCAATTAAAGAACATCGTATCATCGAAAATGCTGATATTTTCGATTTTGAACTTACTGCTGAGGATTTAGAAAAAATCAATGGACTGAACAAAAATGAGCGTGTAGGTGCAGATCCAGATAATTTTAACTTCTAATGAAAAAACAAGGAGGTCAAAGCATATAGCTTCGACCCCTTGTTTTTTATTATTGAAATTGATTAATAAAACTAAATTTCCAAAAATTAGGCAAATGTATTTAGCTCCATTTGCAGGAAATGGATATAATAAACAGTATAATGTTAAATCAAGCCTCAAGCAAAAGGCAACAGGGATGGACAGAAAGCAGGGGTGAATAATGAAAATCATCTGTTTTGGCGACAGTCTGACTAGAGGTGTATCCTTTGTTAAAGGAAGACCACGAATTCTAAAGGATAACTACCCAACTATCCTAAGTAAATTATTTACGGGGATTACTTTCTCTATGGAGGGTGTAGAGGTACTGAATAAAGGTGTTTTTAATGATAACTCCGACCTTTTAATGAAACGCCTCGATAAGGACGTGCTAATGGAGGAGCCGGACTATGTTTTGATCAGTGTGGGAGGTAATGACTGTAACTTTCAATGGGACGAGGTTGCTGAGTTTCCTGAAGTAGAGCATACGCCGATTGTACCAATAGCCAAGTATACGGATAACGTCGAAACAATTGTAGAGAAAGTACGAGAACGAAATATCATACCAGTAATATTAACATTACCACCATTAGAACCAGTTCAGTACTACCAGTTTCTTGCAGACAAGTATGGAAATTCAATTAGTCATTGGATTAGCTTGTGCGGCGGTATTGAACATTGGCATGGTCTTTATAACAGGCAGCTACAAAGAATCGCTGATCAGCTGAATGTTTTAACAATTGACGTCAGGTCATGTCTGAGACAAGCAGGCAATATTCATGATTTTATAAGTGATGACGGTATCCATTTGAACGCTTCCGGCTATGAAAAAATGGGAACTGCAGTGTTTCAGGAATTAAACAAGCTTATTGCACCATATGCCTAAGACAGCAGGAGTATTTGTTAAGCAGTGCTTTAAGTAAATGTTATCAAAAATAGTTGGCATATAGCTTTCTTTTGTTATACTAGAAGGAGAGTTCTTTTGAAAAAAGCATGAAGTCATAAAAATCTAGCGAGGAAAAAGTAATGGGCAATATGTATGAAAGAATCATTGAGGTTTTGGAGGAAAATGGTCCAATACCAATCAGCACTATTTATGAAAAGATGGTGTCTTCAGCTAAAAATTCAGCAGTAACCGATAAGGAAATACAGCTTTCCTCTGTTAAGTCAGTAATTAGCCGTAAAAAGGACTTGTTTTCCGTCCATAATAATATAGTTTCGATTAACCCTGAAAAAGAAATCAGCCAAATTACATTAGATGTAAAAAGAGGGAACCGTTCCTACAGGCTTAAAATCGATTTTCTTTTTGAAATTTATCATTTACAGTCATGGAGCTTTTTCTCAGATAATCAAGGGTTTACGCCTAAGAAGATAATTTTTCCTTATTTCTCCTACACAGATATGAAAAAAGACCTTTATAAATTAAAAATCTGGGACTGGGACAGTGATGAAGGGGTATATGGGAGAGAAAGTCTTTATACCATACAGCTTAAAACGACGAAAAGCAGTTATGTACACAGCTATACGGAGATGAAGGCAAAAGAGTGGAAGAAAATAACGAAGGTTATATCCCAATATTTAGACATAGACGCATTATTCATAGATTGAAACGGCGATCTCCTTATCTGTCAGGAGGTCGTTTTTGTTTATAAGTAATTAGCGGCGCTACCTATAAGCCGTTTTTAATGAATTTAAGTAAATTAAATTTCCTCTTTGTTACGAGACTGCTGTGGCTCCTTAAATGTTGTATGCAAATGACCTTGTATCATTGCTCATGTTACGTCTAGAAATAAAACTATTATATGACAGAATTGCCTGAAGTAGTTTATTGGAAATTTCGTTTGAAAAATAAGGAGAAGAATAGGCACAATTCGTATTGGTTGTTTTTCCGTGAGGTTTTGCAGCAAGGATGTTTCTTCTGTATAGTCTGTAAATAAAAAAAATTCAGGACATTTAAGCCCTGAATTTTTTCGTTAAATATAATGAAGCTCAGCCGTTTTCTTTAATGCCGCTTCAAAGTCTGCAATTAAATCTTGCGGATTTTCCAAGCCGACAGACAGACGAAGAAGTGCATCACTGATGCCTCTTTCTTGACGGGCAATTGGATCCATCGCTGCATGAGACATTTTTGCCGGATAAGAAAGAATAGATTCAACAGCTCCTAAGCTAACTGCAAATACAGGCAGCTCTACATTTTTTACAAACGTACGCATCGCTTCCTCACTATGCAGCTCGAAGGAAAATACTGCTCCAGGGCTTGTTGCTTGCTCCTGCTGAATATCGTATTGTGGGTGGTCGCTGAAGCCTGGGTAATACACTTTTTTAATTGCTGGATGACTATTGAGATATGTAGCAATTTCCGCAGCAGCCTCACTGGAATGCTTCATACGTACATGCAATGTTTTTAAGCCTCTCATTAGCAGCCAGCAGTCCTGCACTCCAAGAACGGCACCAAAGGAGTTTTGAATATAACCGAGCTGTTTGGCAAGTTCTTCATCCTTAACAACAGCAAGACCGGCAATAACGTCACTGTGGCCTGACAAGAACTTTGTTGCGCTGTGTAGGACAATATCGGCACCGATTGACAAGGGCCTTTGCAGGGCCGGAGTCAAGAATGTATTATCGACAAATGTCCAAGCATCATTTTGTTTCGCTAATTCGCTGACTGCTTTAATATCCGTTACCTTCATGAGCGGGTTGGAAGGAGTTTCAATATAGAAAACCTTCGTATTTGGCTTAACAGCAGCTTTGACTGCAGCAAGATCTGTCATGTCAACAAATGTATGCTCAATACCAAATCGGTTAAGCACAGTCGTTACCATACGGTATGTGCCACCATATACATCCTCTGATATTAAGACGTGATCTCCTTGAGAAAGGAGAAGGAAGGCGCTGGAGATAGCCGCCATTCCTGAAGCAAATGCAAAACCTTTAAAACCATCCTCTAAATCTGCAATGATTTCCTCAAGAGCTTCCCTTGTCGGGTTTTGACTTCTTGCATAGTCATATTTTCCAAAACTATCAATCTCTTGCTGATGGAAAGTAGAGGCATGCTGGATTGGCACACTTACTGCACCTGTTGCCGGATCGAATTTATGTTTGTTGTGAAGCAGCTTCGTTTCAAAGGAATATTGTTCGCTCATTTTGTTACCTCCTTGGCAATCGTAAAGGCTTTATCCAAGTCTTTAATTAAATCATCAACATTTTCAATACCGACTGAAAAACGAAGCAGACGATTGCATACACCTGTTTCAAGTCGGATTTTCTCTGGAATATCTGCGTGTGTTTGGGTAGCAGGGTATGTTATGAAGCTTTCAACACCGCCCAAGCTTTCTGCAAATGATATTAATGTTAGATTTTGTAGGAATGGATTTACCCATGCTTCATCTTGTACTCTAAAGGAGATCATTCCGCCTCTGCCTGGATACAGTACATCAAGGACTGCATCGTGACCATTAAGGAAGGATTGAAGTGCTTTCGCATTTTCTTCATGCTTCTCCATTCTAAGTGCTAATGTTTTCATTCCGCGCATTAACAGCCAAGAATCAAATGGACTCAACACAGCGCCAGCAGCATTATGATGCAGAGCAAGCTCCTGACAGATTTCTTCGCCTTTTGCGACAATCAGTCCTGCAAGAACATCATTGTGGCCGCCAAGATATTTTGTGGCACTATGTATTACGATGTCTGCTCCAAGCCTAATTGGCTGCTGGATAAGAGGAGTATAAAACGTGTTATCAACGATCAACAGAATATCATGCTGTTTTGCAAGCTTTGCAGCCTTTTCGATATCTGCTGTTTCCATAAGAGGGTTAGTAGGTGTTTCTATGAAAATCGCTTTCGTATTTTCCGTAATTGCAGCAGCAATGTCCTCAATGCTAGATGTATTTACATAACAACATCGAAGGCCCCACTTTTTAAAGCCTTGTTCAAGCAAACGGTAAGTGCCGCCGTAAAGGTCTTTAGATATAATCCATTCATCACCGCTTTGAAATAAAGAAAGAATTGTTTGAATAGCTGCCATGCCAGAACTGCAAGCATATCCGCGGTCGCCTTCCTCGAGGTCAGCAATCGCTTTTTCTAAAACCTCTCTTGTTGGGTTTCCTGTGCGAGTATAATCATATCCTGTGGATTCGCCTATTCCAGTATGTCTATAAGCCGTTGAAAAATAAACTGGCGGGTTGACAGTTCCTGTTGCTTTTTCACTTCTGTTGCCTATTTGGGCTAATTTAGTCTCTACATCATACATATTGGTACACTCCTTCTTGTTCCTGACTATTCAAAATATAGAAGTTATTTAAAATAGTTTGATATTATCTAAAAGTATTATTCTTCCAAGAATAGGAGGAGAGGTTTGGTTATTTAAAAAATAAAAAGTCCTCTCCCTAAAAATAAGAAGAAGACATGAATTTTCATTATGGCCATTCTTCTTATCTTTCAAGCATACCGCTTGATGGAATTAGCACCTTTTCAGGCTTGTGAAAACAAGCTGAAGGTTGCTGAGGTTTCTTCGGGCCATTCCCTCTACCTCTCTTGATAAGAAAATACTATGTAATTGAAATTAAATTTACTATACCTTTCCAATAATTGCAACTATTATTTTGCTTTTTCTATATTTTTAGAATAAAAAGTAGGTTATTGCTCTTCAATAAGCTGTAGTACATCGACCTCTAGCTCTTGTTCTGGATTGTTTTTCGTATATATTCTTGCCGTTTTAGTATCCTCATTGACATTTTGAATGAAAATCTGTTCACCATTGTAACTTACATGAACAATTTCGCCAGCATTCATGATTTCAATAGCTCTTCCAACATTCATTGATATTCCTCCTTGTTTGGCCATTATTTTTTGAATGGAATGCACCCTGCAAGTCCCGATTTATAGCTTCCGTCATTTTCAAAAAAAATATTCGGCTGAAAACGTGTTCTCATGTATTTTTAATGTTTTTCTCATTCGTTTTTTTGAATAGGGGTGTAATTTAACAACAAGAGAAACAAATGCAACTTGGAAATAGGGTTATTCAAAAAACATTAATGATAAAGGGAGGAAAAAAGTGATGGTATTTCGATATGCGATGATTATTTTTTCATCCTTGACAGCTGCTTCATTGTTTGGAGTACAAATTGTTGGTATAACACACGCAATAAAAGACACATTTATGTATAGAAGAAATAAATAAATAATGACTAAAGCAGCGGGATGGAAAACATCCCGCTCCTTCTTTGTATACAAGTGATAACACTGTTTGAGATGAGTCAGTCCATGGTAAACTAGAAGTATGTTTATTTAGAATGCGGGTGATATAGATGAAAAGAATCCTTATTATAGAAGATGAAAAAAATCTTGCTCGGTTTATTGAGCTGGAATTGAATTACGAAGGCTATCATACAGAGGTTTGTGCAGACGGCAGAAGCGGTCTTAATAAAGCGATTACTGAACAATGGGACGTTATCCTCCTTGATCTCATGCTTCCAGAGTTAAACGGGATGGAGGTGTGCAGAAGAATCCGGCAAGTGAAAAACACACCGATATTGATGATAACTGCAAGAGACAATGTACTTGACAGGGTTTCAGGCTTGGACAGCGGGGCAGACGATTATTTAGTGAAGCCATTCGCTATTGAAGAGCTGCTTGCAAGACTTAGAGCGCTATTCAGAAGAATTGAAAACATCTCGAGCGAACAAACAGAACCAGTGCAAAAGCTGACAGTGCTTACATATAAAGATATTGTACTGGAATTGGAATCCCATATTGCCAGAAAAGGCAAGGAAGTTATTGCACTGACGAAAAGAGAGTATGACCTTCTCAGCATGTTTATGAGCAATATTAATATCGTGCTGACAAGGGATGTGCTTTTAAATAAAATATGGGGCTATGAATCTGAAGTGGAGACAAATGTTATTGATGTATATGTTCGTTACTTAAGGAATAAACTTGATCCGTCAGGACAGGAACAATACATTGAAACAGTCAGAGGAATAGGGTATGTGATGAGATGAATATCGGAAGAAGACTATCCTTGCTTCCATGGAAATGGAAACTGACACTAGGTCTATCATTAAGTATTTTCCTAACATACAGCATCTTTACTTTTTTTGAATTTCATACTGTATCGACTTGGTTGATGAACCAGGAGGAGAATGACGTCAGGCAAACGATGAATGAATTTGTGGCCTATTTGAAATCTGACGATAAAACGATAAGTGAAACGGAAATCAAAAACAGCTTGGCTACATTAGAGCAATTAAACACAAAAAATCAGCTGATTCGCGTTATTGATGAAGACGGAAATGTACTGATTTCTCATTTGAACGGAGATTTTCCGATTCTTGAACCGGATATTGTTGAGGACGAAAAAGAGCTTAAGTATGTTTCTGTTGGAGAAGAGCAGTCATTAGTTTACAGTTACCCTATAAAAAGCAAAAACTTCTCAGGAGAAATTGAAATCATTAGACTGCTTGATTCGTATAAGTTAGTCATGAAGCATTTAGCGTTTGCGATGATGCTGTTTGCGATTGCAGCAATTTTGATTAGTGCGTTAATCGGCTACTTAATGTCAAGAGAGCTTTTAAAGCCATTAAGCATCATGACAAACACAATGAAAAAAATAAAAAGTGCTGGCTTTAAAGAAAGGATGCCTGTGTATCCGCAAAAGGACGAAATTTCAGAGCTTACTACGATTTTTAATCATATGATGGATCGAATTGAATTATCCTTTCAAGCACAAAAGCAATTTGTCGAAGATGCCTCCCATGAGCTAAGAACGCCAATTTCCATTTTGGAAGGCCATCTTTCCATGTTAAATAGATGGGGGAAGCATAATCCTGAAATACTTGAGGAATCATTGAAGGCTTCCCTTGATGAAACAGAGAAATTAAAAAAACTAGTGCTCACATTGCTTGATTTAACTAGATTAGACCATAACAGGATTGACCAGGACAATTTATCACCGGAAATGGTTAATACCATCATTGAAGGAGCTGTTAAGGATTTTCAAATGCTTCACAGTGACTTTAAGTTCCATGTCCAATTACAATCAAACCAGCTTAATGGTATTGCAGAGCAGCATTTTCAACAAGTACTTACGATCCTTCTAGATAACGCAATTAAATACTCTGGAGCAAGTAAAGAGATTTCTATTTCAACATCTAAAAGAGACAAGCTATTTATTCTGCAAATAAGTGATAAAGGTATCGGCATTCCAGATGAAGAAATTGACAAGGTATTTGACCGCTTTTACAGAGTGGATAAAGCCCGCAGCAGAGGCCAAGGCGGAACTGGTCTTGGATTGGCAATAGCCAAAAAAATCGTGGATTATTATCAAGGCAGTATACAATTAGACAGCAGGATCGGAGAGGGTACAACCGTAACCATATCATTGCCTGAAAATGGTATTGTCACTAAATAAGAAACAAATGTATTAAGCTGCTCATTAAATGGGCAGCTTTTTTTATGTTCAGAAAAAAACTGACAAAAAAAGAAGCAAAAACTATTTAAAAACTTATAAACATTATCCTAGATTCCTAGCATATTTATTTATTATAAAAGGTTTTTTACCACAGTAAAAAAAGGTGTGAAAAAAATTTACAATATTTTTACTATTAAAATGGGTAAATCTTTTGTAACGGGTGCAATACCGTGTTAAAATACAAATGTAAACGTTTTATTTTTTATCAGATAAACGCCTTGAAAGTGTAAAAGGCGAGCATATGGGGAATATAGTTGTTACTAAATATGGTGGAGGGAAATTTTCATGGGAAAGCCATCTAGTGGTAAAGGCTCCTATCAGCCAGCGTTTTATGGACCCAATCTCGGGGTTGCAATGGAGCTGTACGACAAATACTTAGAAAATCCTGATTCAGTTGATGAGGAAATGCGAGATTTTTTCGCAACTTGGGGGTCACCAATTGAACAGGAAGACACTGTACGTAAACCAGCACTATCTTCTGGAAGTAATTTAGAAGTTGAAAAGGTCATTGCAGCAGTTACATTAGTGAACAAAATCAGGGCGTATGGCCATTTAGCTGCAGATATTTACCCATTGGGTGATGTACATAGGCAAGAGGAACTTTTTGAGTTGTCTCGTTATCAGCTTACTAAAGAGGACTTAGAAAAAATTGATGCATCACTGCTTTGTCAGGATGCACCAAGCACTGTAAGAAATGGCTTTGAAGTTGTGCAATATTTAAAGGATGTTTATATGAATAAAATTGCCTTTGAATTTTATCATGTGAACGATATAAATGAAAAAAACTGGCTCCAGAAAAAGGTGGAATCAGGAAGTCTCAAGCCTGCCTGCAATAAAGAACTGAAGAAAAAACTCTTAAAAAGAGTGGTAGAGGTTGAGGAATTCGAAAATTTCTTACATAAAACATATGTCGGCCAAAAGCGATTCTCGATTGAAGGCCTTGATACGATGGTTCCATTGCTTGATGAGATTATATCTCAGTCTGTTGTTAACGGTGCAAAAAACGTTCATATTGGGATGGCTCACAGAGGAAGGCTAAATGTGTTAGCACATGTGCTTGAAAAGCCGTATGAGATGATTTTTGCTGAATTTCAGCATGCCCCAAATAAAAAGCTTGTTCCTTCAGAAGGATCAATCGGTATAAGCTTTGGCTGGACAGGTGATGTGAAATATCACTTAGGGCTGAACAGACAAATCAAGAAGAGCAGCACATCGAATGTACGCCTTACATTGGCAAATAATCCAAGCCATCTGGAGTTTGTCGGCTCTGTTGTTGAAGGATTTACACGCGCATCACAAGATGACAGAACAGCTCCAGGCTTTCCTGAAGAGAACCATCAATCTGCACAAGCTATCCTCATTCATGGAGACGCGGCATTTCCAGGGCAAGGCATTGTGGCAGAAACACTAAACCTGACTGGACTTAAAGGATATAGAACAGGTGGGACGATACACATAATAGCAAATAATACGATCGGATTTACAACAGAATCAAGGGACTCAAGATCGACAAGATATGCAAGTGACCTTGCCAAAGGTTTTGAAATTCCAATCATTCATGTAAATGCAGACGATCCGGAAGCGGTAATAAAGGCTGCAAAGCTGGCATGTGAGTACAGAGCTGCCTTTAACAAGGATTTCTTGATTGATTTAATCGGCTATAGAAGATATGGACATAATGAAATGGATGAGCCGATGACTACAAATCCATTGATGTACAAAATAATCAAAGAACATCCTACTATTACGGCGAGCTACTTTAACGTTTTACAGGAACAAGGTGTATTGTCTGAAACTGAATTCCAAGGCTTAAAAAAGGACGTTATTGCTAAATTAAAGCAAGCGTATGATAAAGTGCCTACAAAGGAAGAAATGGACGAAGAAGCACTTCCTCCAAATTCGGTTGAAAGAGATTTGCCTATGATTGATACAACTATTTCAGAAAAGCGACTGAAGGAAATTAATTCAGAATTAATTTCGTTTCCTGATAACTTCCGTGTATTTGACAAACTAAGTAAAATCTTAAAACGACGTGAAAAAGCGATAGAAGAAGGGAAGATTGATTGGGGGTTGGCTGAGACCTTAGCTTATGCGAGCATCCTGCAGGACGGCACGCCAATTCGCTTGTCTGGCCAGGACTCAGAACGAGGAACCTTTGCACATAGAAATATTGTGCTTCATGATAATGAATCAGATAAGGTTTACTCACCGCTTCATTTGTTGTCAACTGCACAAGCGTCCTTTGCGGTACATAACAGTCCGCTGTCAGAAGGTGCCGTTCTTGGTTTTGAATATGGCTATAATGTGTTTGCTCCTGAAACACTCGTTCTTTGGGAAGCACAATTCGGCGATTTTGCTAATGCTGCACAAGTTATATTTGATCAATTCATTTCAGCTGGAAGAGCAAAATGGGGACAAAAGTCCGGGTTAGTAATGTTGCTTCCACATGCTTATGAAGGCCAAGGACCAGAGCATTCGAGCGGACGACTGGAAAGATTTTTGACCTCTGCTGCGGAAAATAACTGGACTGTTGCCAATTTAACATCATCTGCACAATATTTTCATATTTTGCGCAGACAGGCAGCCATCTTAAATAAAGAGGAAGTAAGACCACTAGTAATCATGACACCGAAAAGCTTGTTAAGAAATGCAGATGTGGCATCAAGTGTAAGTGCATTCAGCAACGACACGTTTCAACCAGTAGTAGAGGAAGAGCTTACTGGCAAAAATCCACAGGCTGTGAAACGAATTTTGCTGTCAACTGGAAAGATAGCAATCGACCTTCATCAAGGAATTATGCAGCTGGAGGATTCTGATTGGGTGCATAGTGTACGTATCGAGGAACTTTATCCGTTCCCAGCGAATAAATTGAAAGAAATTTTAATAAAATATCCTAATTTACAAGAAATTAGATGGGTGCAAGAGGAGCCTCAAAATATGGGTGCATGGAGCTTCATGGAGCCAAGAGTGGAGAAGCTGCTACCTGAAACTGTCACATTCGATTATATCGGACGACGCAGAAGATCAAGTCCTGCAGAAGGGGACCCAATTGTTCATCGCAAAAATCAAGCAAGAATCATTAATAAAGCATTGACATGGATTGAATAGAGGGGGATTTTTAAGATGGGTGAGATTAAAATACCAGAACTAGCAGAATCAATTACAGAAGGTACCGTAGCACAATGGCTGAAAAAGACAGGTGAATATGTAGAAAAAGGTGACTATATAGTAGAACTGGAAACAGACAAGGTAAACGTTGAAATCATTTCTGAAGAAAGTGGTATTTTACAGGAACTGAAGGCTAATGAAGGTGATACAGTTCAGGTTGGAGAAATTATCGCTATCGTTTCTGAGGGTGGTGCCAATACTAAGCAAGCAGAAACACCGCCTAAAGCGCCTGTCCAAGAAGCGCCTGTAGTAACGGAAGCTCCTCCTGCAAAAGAGGAACCAAGTCCGATTAAGCCGGAAGCAAAAGGATATCCAATCGCTTCCCCATCTGCAAGAAAGCTAGCAAGAGAAAAAGGGATTGATTTATCGCAGGTTTTATCGAATGATCCGTTAGGAAGATTGCGTGCCCATGATGTAATAGAGCATGACAAAAGAAAAGAACAGCCTGCACCCTCTGCACCAAAAGAGACGGGAAATAAACAGCCTCAAGCGGCAGAAGCAAATCCAGGCAAGCCGACAGAGCGTGTTAGAATGACGCGCAGAAGACAAACAATTGCCTCAAGGCTTGTAGAAGTGCAGCAAAACACTGCAATGCTTACAACCTTTAACGAGGTGGATATGAGCAATATTATGAAACTAAGAAATAAACGCAAGGATCAATTTCATAAAGAAAATGATGTGAAGCTTGGATTCATGTCATTCTTTACTAAAGCAGTTGTTGCTTGCTTGAAGAAAGCACCGCTGTTAAACGCTGAAATACAGGGAGACGAAATTGTCCTTAAAAAATTCTATGATATTGGCATAGCTGTTTCTACAGATGATGGTTTGGTTGTACCAGTTCTTCGTGATGCGGATCGTAAGAATTTTGCCGAAATAGAAAGTGATATTATGACGTTTGCAGATAAAGCGCGTAATAATAAATTGTCCTTATCAGATTTGCAAGGAGGAACATTTACTATTACTAATGGCGGTGTGTTCGGTTCGCTATTGTCCACACCTATCTTGAACGGTCCTCAAGTCGGAATACTAGGTATGCATAAAATCCAAATGCGTCCTGTTGCCATTGACAATGAGAAAATGGAAAACAGGCCAATGATGTATTTAGCTCTTTCCTATGATCATCGTATCATTGACGGCAAGGAAGCGGTAACCTTCCTGGCAAGAGTTAAAGCATTATTAGAAGATCCTGAATCATTACTTTTTGAGGCTTAATAGAAAGAGGATGCTAAGCAATTAGCATCCTCTTTTTTTGTTCTATTCAGTCCCAATACTCGGATTGAGACCACGCTTGTCCATTTCCTGTTTCAGCATAATTATCCATTCCTCTTCATTTCCGGCTTTCAATGCATCTCGATAAGAAAAAATCAGCTGTTCATTGCTCATAATTTTCATTTTGCATCCTCCTTAAATAAATGGATTGAATATTCTTACAATGTCCATACTAACGCAAAGCTCATGCTATGAAAAGTAAAAAGGTAGTGTTGGATAATTTTAACTGGTATTTTTAAAAATTGTAACGATGTCATGTTATAGTTAATAAAAATCGGTTAAATAAATAATAAAGACCATAAAAATGGTGAGAGGAGCACAGTGATTATGCTAATACACAAGCGCTTAAAAACTAGTGAACATACAATGTTTTATGAAATAACAGACGAGATTCAGGCTGCTGTTACAGAAACAAAAATAACAGAAGGTTTTGCAATCGTGTATTGCCCCCACACAACAGCAGGAATAACGATAAATGAAAATGCTGATCCCGATGTTGTCACAGATATGATTCGCCGTTTTGACGAAGTGTACCCATGGAGCTTGGATAAGGACAGGCATATGGAAGGAAACACAGCCGCACATATGAAAGCAAGTACAGTTGGTGCCTCTGAGATGGTTATAATTAATAACGGGAAATTATCTTTAGGTACATGGCAGGGCATTTATTTTTGCGAGTTTGATGGACCAAGACACAGAAGCTATACGATAAAGCTGATAACTGGATAACCGAAAAAGGAGCTGTGCCACTATTGAATGTGCTAGTCTTTGTTTATGGAACTTTAAGAAAGCAGCAAATCAATCATTATATGATGAAAAACTATCCCTGTATGCAAGAAGATGTGTGGGTATATGGCAAAATATACGATGCAGGTGCAGGCTATCCCTTCCTAGCATTGAATCGGGGGAGTGAGAAGGTGCGCGGGGAAGTATTTGAAGTCCCTCAAGCTGAACTTTATCTGCTGGATGAGTTTGAGGAGTATACACCTGATGATCCTAACAGCTTATATGTGCGGGTGGAGGTCGATGTGTATGATGATAACGACAATTCCACTAAAGCATTTACCTATGTTTGCAATAAGGAAGAGATGCTACTGCACGAAATTGAAGGCCATGATTGGGTAACGTTTTTTAAGAAAAACCGGAACAAATGAAAAAATATAGGCTTATGTATGTTTAAAGGACAATTCGCCAGTGGTATATATTTATCAGAAGACATCATAGAAAGAAGGTCATATGATGAATATACAGGCGAAAAATCAACTTTATACTATTAATGACAAAGAAAAAACATATACGGCAATGGAATTCAAAAGAATGGACTGGATTAATAAACAGTGCTATATAACATTTCAACAGGCTTCGACAGGGCAGTGGTATACCTTTGAACGAAGCAGCATTTTTTTGCATATGCATAACGAAAGAAATTTAGTGTCATGAGGCAAGGATAGGTTGCGTTAAAGGGCATCCTGGCTATATACTAAAGTAGTATATAAGTGAAAGGGGCTTTAACCATTGATACATGAAATATGGAATGACAAGAATACAGTTAAAAAAGTGAAGTGCATACATACAGATGCCAGCAAGTATATTGTTAATAGAGTGCTGACAGTCGGCGAAACATATGAAGTTAAAAATGAAACAGAAGAATTTTATTTCATTGTTGATAATTCTGGAAAAGTCGGCGGATTTTATAAGGATTATTTTCAAGATCTATAAGAATGGCTGGGAGAAAGCAGAAAATGTTTTCTCCTTTTTACATGGAAAGAAGGGGAAGCGCATTGATTTATTTTTATATTGGCATCGGCGGGGTTATCGGAAGTATTGCCAGATTTTTATGCAGTTTAGGGCAGGGCGCTTTTCCTTATCATACCTTAGCAATAAATATTGCAGGTTCTTTTTTCCTTGGCTGGTTTACAAAGTATATTGCAGAAAGAAAGAAACTCTCCCCATTAATTTCAACAGCTATCGGTACAGGTGTTGTTGGCTCATTCACGACCTTGTCAACGTTCAGTCTTGAAACACTAACCCTATTTCAAAAGGGGGAGGTAGTTCATGCGTTTATTTATATGGCAGCGAGCGGGCTGTTAGGACCAGCTGCCGCTTTTTTAGGGATTATACTTGGAACAAAGCTTGCTGAAAGAGGACATAATTATGGTTGAGATGATAGGTACAGTTGCCCTTGGCGGTTTTTTGGGAGCAATTAGCCGTTATTGGTTGATGCAATATATTAAAACTAAGATAAAGTCTGTTATGCCAATTGCTACACTTGTCATAAATTTGACAGGTTCTTTTCTATTAGGATTGACTGCGGGATTTCATGTGAATGAAACAGTCCATCTCTTGTTTGCTGTTGGTTTTTTAGGAGCATATACCACCTTTTCCACATTGGCAGTCGAGGCTGCTGAGCTGTGGAAAGGAAAAACCAGAAGGACATTCTATTGTTATTTGTTTTTTTCTTTTGGCGGTGGGCTTCTTTTTGCATGGTTAGGATACTTGGCTGCAAATATTGGATAAAGAAAAAACAGACGGAGGATATCTCGTCTGTTTTTTTTGTGACTTATTGTTTGTCTTTTTTTGTTACTGCAGCATCATTAACCGCTGGTGGATATAATTTGCGTCCAAGCATTGATTGCAATATAAGGAAAATACCACCGACTGTCCAGTATAGCGGAAGAGCAGCAGGAGCATTAAGCGATACCATCACAATCATGATTGGTGAAATTAGTCCCATGAATTTCATTTGCTTTTGTTGTTCAGCAGTCATCGTGTTTTGTGTCACACGGAACTGTAAATAATAAACAATACCAGCAATTGCCGTTAGGATAAGGTCGGAATGACCAAGATTAAACCATAAGAATGTATGGCTGGCAATTTCCTGTGAGCCTCTTATTGCATAATAGAAGCCCATTAGAATAGGCATTTGGATGATCATTGGCAGACAGCCCATTGACAATGGATTAACTCCATGTGTTTTATATAGGTCCATCATTTCACGCTGCAGGTTTTGCTGTTCTTTTTGGTCTTTCGTCGTTTTTAGCTTTTTTTGAATTCGATCCATTTCCGGCTTGATTAGTTCCATCTTCACTTTCATCGTCTGTTGTTTTTTATACTGACGCAGCATTAGCGGCATTAACAAAAGGCGGATGATAAGTGTAATCAGGATGATTGCAAGTCCGAAGCTGCCATTAAATAGCATTGCTGTCCCATGTATCAAGGATGCAAATGGCTCGACGACCGTATTATGAAACCAGCCTCCGCTGCTTCCACTTCCGCTACCTGTCGTTGAACATGCGCTAAGCATGATGGCAGTTAATATTGTCATAAGTACTAAAACTAGTTTTTTTGCTGATTTCGTCATTGTGACTCCTCCTATTTGGTTGAAAGATTTAGTCTATATCAGGAGGAGAAACGGTTTTTCTGGATCATCAGCAGTGCTTTCCATTCTTTTACGAATATTTTTACATATCCATTGCAGAATGGGCGTATTGTATTTTTGAACATTAAAATTTACCGTCGTGATGACTCTTTGCAAATAAAGGCCATCTGATGCGATAAATTCATCATTCACAGTGATTTGCAGGTTAATATCCCAAAAGTACTTAACCATTAATCCTATCATTACAGTAATGTAGATGGTTTGATAGCTTGGAATGTTTGTCAAATCAATTAGGAATTCAAACATTTATACACCTCAGGTTCGTTATCAACACTAAAATTATATCGAAAATAAGCCTAAAGTGCAATCTTGTTCTATTGGTAATACCTTGCTGACAGATCCATTTTCTTTTTATTTGGACGATTAATAAATTGTCCTTATTTAAAGCTCCTGTTAAAAATATTTATCTCGCAGCAAAATCTTTCTTTAATAATTGTCATATTTAGGTGTATGATAGAGATAAAAGTACTTTTACACTTACAAAATGGCCAAAAGATACAAGTACAGTTCCTTGCATGTTTCAAGGAAAATAAGCTTATTTTATGGTAAAATGGCAGGAAGTTCGGTATAATGTGTTCACATATTTTAGCGTATCCTAAAGGAGGCTATTCTAGTGAAAGCTCTAATTAATATTGATTATACTTTCGATTTTATTGAAGGTGCACTGCCTTGCGGTGATCCAGGAATTAAAATAGAAAAAGCTATTACGCAAATTACCCGGCAATTTATCGAAGAGGGTCATTTTACTGTATTTGCCATTGATTTACATACTGAAAAGGATTCATATCATCCTGAAACAGAATTGTTTCCGCCCCATAATATTAAAGGGACAGAAGGCAGAAACCTATATGGTTCCTTGAAAGAGGTTTATGAGCAATTCAAGGTGCGCAACAATGTATATTGGATGGATAAAACAAGATACAGTGCATTTACCGGTACAGATCTTGAAATAAAGCTCAATGAGCGAAACATAAAGGATATTCATCTTGTAGGTGTCTGTACAGATATATGTGTGCTCCACACGGCTGTAGATGCCTATAATAAGGGATATAATCTTTATATCCATGAAAAGGCAACAGCATCCTTTAATGAAGCAGGCCATATATGGGCGCTAAATCATTTTAAAAGCACACTTGGTGCAGCCATTTTGTAAGGTGAATTGGTTAAACCGCAGGAGGAAAAGCATGAGTTTTAATTACCGTGACGACAGCTTGATGCTGCATACAGATTTATATCAAATTAATATGGCAGAAACATATTGGGAGGATGGAGTTTCAGAAAGAAATGCTGTGTTTGAAGTATACTTTCGTAAGCTTCCTTTCAATAATGGCTATGCTGTTTTTGCTGGGTTGGAAAGAATAATACAGTACATAAAAGGGTTACATTTCACTGAAAGTGATCTTGAATATTTGCGAGAAGAAGGTTTTAAAGAGGACTTTTTAGATTATTTAAAGGACTTCCGTTTTACAGGTAATATCCGTTCTGTTGAAGAAGGGGAAGTAGTATTTGCAAATGAACCGCTAGTAAGAGTGGAGGCACCGCTAGCACAAGCCCAAATTATTGAAACGGCGTTGCTTAATATTGTGAATTATCAAACATTGATTGCTACAAAAGCTTCGCGTATCAAGCATGCGATTGGTGAAGGTGTCGTAATGGAATTTGGAAGCAGACGAGCTCAAGAGATGGATGCAGCCCTTTGGGGAACTAGAGCAGCGTTTATCGGCGGGTTTAGCTCAACATCTAATGTTAGAGCAGGCAAGCTGTTCGGTATTCCAGTATCAGGCACACACGCGCATAGCATGATTCAGGCATATCATGATGAGTATACTGCATTTCATAAATATGCTAGACGCCATAAGGATTGTGTTTTCTTAGTTGATACATATGATACATTGCGTTCAGGTGTTCCAAATGCCATTAAAGTGGCGAAGGAACTAGGCGACACAATCAATTTTATTGGTATTAGACTAGATAGCGGGGACTTAGCATACTTATCAAAAGCAGCAAGGAAGATGCTCGATGAAGCTGGTTTTACTGATACAAAAATTGTCGCAAGTAATGACCTTGATGAGTATACCATTATAAACTTAAAAGCCCAGGGTGCCCAAATAGATGTTTGGGGAATTGGCACAAAGCTTATTACTGCTTTTGATCAGCCGGCATTGGGAGGAGTATACAAGCTTGTTTCAATAGAAGATGAAGCGGGTAATATGCAAGATACAATCAAAATTAGCGGAAACCCAGAAAAGGTGACAACACCTGGAATTAAAAGGGTATACCGCATTATCAACAGCATGAATCATAAATCTGAAGGTGATTATATTTGTCTGGAAACAGAGCATCCGGAGGAAGAGGAACGATTAAAAATGTTCCATCCGACACATACTTATATCAGCAAATTTGTCACAAACTTTCATGCGAAAGACATTCATAAGGACATATTTAAAAATGGAGAACTAATTTATAAATCACCGACTATTTATGAAGCGCAAAAATTTGCCGAGGAAAATTTGGATGTGCTTTGGGATGAATACAAGCGTTCCCTTAACCCGGAAGAATATCCAGTCGATTTAAGCCCATTATGTTGGGAAAACAAAATGAGTCATCTGGAAATGGTAAAAAGCAAAGTTAAAAATACGCAAAAATAGGAGGAATATGGCATGAGCTTACAAAAGGAAATAATTGCAGCACTTAATGTAAAACCTGAAATAGATGCAAAGGAAGAAATCAGCCTGCGCGTTAACTTTTTAAAGGAATATGTTAAAAAGGCGAAAGCAAAAGGTTTTGTGTTGGGAATAAGCGGCGGACAGGATTCGTCACTTGCAGGTAGATTAGCACAATTGGCTGTTGAAGAGCTTCGCAGTGAGGGTCATGACGCTACATTTGTTGCAGTAAGGCTGCCATATGGTGTACAAGCAGATGAAGAGGATGCAAAAAAAGCACTTCAATTTATTAAAGCAGATAAAGAGCTTGTATTTAATGTAAAAGAACCAGTTGATGAATTTAAAAAAGTGTATGACGACATGGAGGATACGCCATTATCTGATTATCACAAAGGAAATATTAAGGCTCGCGCAAGAATGATTGCCCAATATGCGGTTGGCGGACAGTCAAATCTGCTCGTTATTGGAACAGACCATGCAGCAGAAGCAGTGACAGGTTTCTTTACGAAGTATGGAGACGGCGGAGCAGATGTACTTCCGTTAACAGGTTTATCTAAACGACAAGGTAAACAGCTTTTAAAAGAGCTAGGCGCAGAGGAAGGAATTTACTTAAAGGTTCCTACTGCTGATTTGTTAGACGAAAAACCAGGACAAGCTGATGAAACAGAGCTTGGCATTTCATATGATCAACTTGATGATTATTTGGAAGGCAAGGAAGTGCCAAAAGAGGCAGCGGAAAAAATCGAGGCACGTTACTTAATTACAGAGCATAAACGACAAGTTCCGGCATCGATGTTCGATGATTGGTGGAAATAAGTAAATAAAACCTTTCATACCTTTTTAGACTAACCTAAAAAATAGGACATCAAAAAACGCCCTTCAAGTGAACGCTTAAACTAAGTGTTCATTTGGAGGGTATTTTTATGGGGAAAACTAATATTCAGGCGAAACAAAATAGGCTGTAATAAAGGGGAAATCATCAAGTATTATATTGTAGAAGGTATTTAACAAAATACGCCAAAACAAATTAGCGGTATAGCAGCCTAATAATGTTGTTTAATTTTATCTGACTTAGCTAGGCCAGTCTAAAATGACGAAAGGTTTTTATACAAAAAAAAAAATTGTTACATTCGCACAGGCATGTCCTTTGAAATTACATAATATAGCATAGAAAGTAAAACTTGCTTCTACTGTAACTAGTGAAGCACAAAAAAATGAGGTAAAGGAATAGGGAGGGTAACTTAATGACAATTTTTGGTGTTAAACTAAACGTTATGGTGCTGAATTTTCCAATCAACTTTAAGTACAATGTCAGCGTAGGAAATAAGCATCATCATCATCATGACAAAGACAAAGACAAAGACTAAGGTTTCTCATGAGCAGTTATAAGAGAAAGAAGGCCTCAGGCGGATACCTGGGGCTTTCTTTTGTGGTTAAGGGATATTCATTTCAATTGCTAGTATTTACAAGCATACTATAAGCATAATTTACAGATTCTTCACTTGGCGGATCAATCCCTACTAATGGATAATCCAATCCTAATGCCTCCCATTTATAGACACCAAGTTTATGGTACGGCAGAATCTCCACTTTTTCTACATTTGACAAGGTAGAAATGAACTCACCAAGATTTCGCAAATCATCTACATTATCATTAATTGTCGGTACAAGAACATGGCGAATCCAAACAGGCACCTGTTTTTCTGATAAAAAGGTTGCGAAAGCGAGAATATGGTCATTACCCATACCTGTTAAATTTATATGTTTTTTACGGTTGATATGTTTTAAATCTAATAAAATTAAATCTGTGTAGGAAAGCAGCTCTAATAGCTGTTCTTGAAAATGGGATGCAGTTGAATAGCAGCCGCCAGATGTATCAATAGTCGTATGAATCCCAATTTGTTTACATGCTTTAAACAGTTCTAAAAGAAATGGCAGCTGCAGCAGGGGTTCACCGCCACTGACTGTTATTCCTCCTCCTGAAGCATTAATAAAAGGGAGGTATGCAGTTAAGTCCTCTATTATTTCTTGCACTTCCATTTCTTTTCCACCATGCAGTCCCCAAGTGTCCGCATTATGGCAAAATTGACAGCGAAGCAGACAGCCTTGTGTAAAAACAACATATCGAATCCCAGGTCCATCGACAGTACCAAATGTTTCAATGGAATGAATTCTTCCCTTCATGTTTATACACCTCCTGTATAACAGTTGAAATCACAATACATATAAGGTAGAGGGGAGAGCAGCGACCTGCTCTCCATGTTTATTAGTTAACCTTGCAAAAAAAGTAGCAGGAAAGACAGTTGATGTTACATGGAATCATGGAAAGTCCGATTGATAACATCTAGCTGCTGTTCACGGGTAAGCTTGATAAAGTTAACAGCATAGCCTGAAACTCTGATTGTCAATTGTGGATACAGCTCAGGATGCTCCATCGCATCAAGAAGTGTTTCTCTATTAAATACATTAACATTTAAGTGGTGACCAGCTTTTATGCCATATCCATCTAGTATGGAGACAAGATTAGCTGACCGATCTTCCTCTTCCTTGCCAAGTGCCTTAGGAACAATAGAGAAGGTATTGGATATACCATCCAATGAAGAATCATATGGAAGCTTCGCTACAGATGAAAGTGATGCAAGTGTTCCTTTTGTGTCCCGTCCATGCATTGGGTTTGCTCCAGGGGCAAACGGCTCTCCTGCACGGCGTCCATCAGGTGTATTTCCAGTCTTTTTACCGTATACTACATTGGAAGTGATTGTAAGAATAGACATTGTATGCATGGAATTACGATATGTGGCATGCTTACGCAGCTTTTTCATGAAGCTCTCCACAAGCGAAACGGCAATACTGTCTACTCTATCATCATTATTTCCGTATTTAGGGAATTCACCATCTATTTCAAAGTCAGTAGCAATTCCAAACTCATCTCTGATTACTTTAACTTTTGCATATTTAATTGCACTCAAGGAGTCAGCAACAACGCTTAAACCAGCGATTCCAGTTGCCATTGTTCGCAGTATTTCGGAATCATGCAAAGCCATTTCAATTCTTTCATAGCTGTACTTATCATGCATATAATGGATAACGTTTAATGTATTGATATAGAGACCTGCCAGCCATTCCATCATTAAATCAAACTTTTCCATCACTTCACTGTAATCTAAATACTCAGAAGTAACAGGTGCGTAAGCCGGACCGACTTGCTCTTTTAATTTTTCATCCTTGCCGCCATTGATTGCATAAAGCAGACATTTTGCAAGATTAGCGCGTGCTCCGAAGAACTGCATTTGCTTTCCTATTTCCATTGCGGAAACACAGCAAGCAATTCCGTAATCATCGCCCCAATGCGGCTTCATAATGTCATCATTTTCATATTGAATGGAACTTGTTTGAATAGACATTTGGGCACAGAACTTTTTGAAGTTTTCCGGAAGCTGTGTGGACCAAAGCACTGTCAAGTTCGGTTCGGGAGCTGGTCCTAGATTGTCGAGTGTATGCAGAAAACGGAATGAGTTTTTTGTCACCAATGGTCTGCCGTCATTCGCCATACCGCCGATGGATTCTGTCACCCATGTCGGATCGCCGCTGAACAGTTCATTATAGTCAGGTGTACGAGCAAATTTCACAAGTCTCAGCTTCATGATGAAGTGATCAACAATTTCCTGAACCTGCTGCTCTGTAAGCAAACCGAGCTCTAAATCTCTTTCAATATAAATATCTAAGAAGGTGGACACTCGGCCAAGACTCATTGCCGCGCCATTTTGTTCTTTAATTGCAGCAAGATATGCCAAGTAAAGCCACTGAAATGCTTCTTGAGTATTTGCAGCAGGTTTTGATAGGTTAAATCCATAGCTTGCACCAAGCTCCTTCAGCTCCTGTAAAGCACGGATCTGCTCAGACAATTCTTCTCTCAGACGCATTGTTTCTTCTGACATAATGGAGCTGGTTGCTCTTTTATCCTTTTGCTTTTCTCCAATCAAAAAGTCTATCCCATAAAGCGCTACCCTGCGATAGTCTCCAATAATCCGGCCTCGACCGTATGCATCTGGAAGCCCAGTAATGATTGCCGCTTTCCTTGCAAGCCGCATTTCGTCTGTATAAGCATCAAATACACCAGCATTGTGAGTTTTGCGATGCTTCGTAAAGAATTCCTCAAGATGCTCATCTGCTTTATAGCCATATGATTCGCATGCCTGTACAGCCATTCTGATACCACCATTAGGCTGGAAGGACCTTTTGAAAGGTTCATCTGTTTGGACACCGACGATTTTTTCCTTTGTTTTGTCAAGATAGCCAGGTCCATGTGAAGTAATTGTGGAAGGGATATCTGTGTCAAGGTTATACACACCGCCCCTTTCCCGTTCTTTTTTCGAAAGCTCAAGAACTTGTTCCCATAGCTGCGTTGTTTCTACAGTAGGTCCACTTAAAAAATCAGCGCTTCCATAAAATGGTTTGAAGTTCTTTAAAATGAAGTCGCGAACATTTACTTCCTTTTCCCATGTGCCGCCTTTAAATCCATTCCAATAATTTGTTTCGAGCTTTTCCATGACAATTCACCTCGTTTTTTTATATAACAGAAAGAAAAGATGTTCCTAAAAACAATATAACAGATTTTAATGTGATTTATTTCACATAATTATGTATAAGTTAAGGCAATTCTGTGAATAAAGTGTGAACTCCTTTTATATCAGGTGTTGAAAGGGGGGGGAGGAATGAAATATTAGTAATGAATGGAAAAAGGAGAAGTGTATAACAAGTGGTTATTTGTTTAACTGTTATATAATAGTTTTATAAAAAAATCTAGTCTGTATTTATAAAAAACAACCGATTAGTTTTTTGTCAAAAGAGCATAATAAATTTAATAATGGTAAAAGCATGTAAAAAAGTTAATTTTTATTTTCCGCTTTGTGAATTTTAAGATATGATAAGAGAGTATATATTTTTTTACTCCATTTTATCATTCATTACTAAGCTTCTATTTAGAGTGTTTAAATGAAAATGGTAGATACTGCGGGTTTGCTTTATTATGTTTTACGAAACGGAAAAAATCTTCTTGAGGTGTTTTAATGTCATTTATTACAAAAGACCGGATAATGCTGCTGCTGAAAATACTTTTCCCGGTAACTTTGCTTTTGCTTGTATCCATGGAATTCCGAGATATGTTCGTTACAATTGACTTCGGACTATTGCTGAAATATATGGAAAAATTGAGTTATGGAACTCTTGCACTCATTATTATTTTGGGTTTTGTAGCACTATCTCCAATGTTTATGTACGATTATTACTTAAGTAAATACTTAAGCCTAGAAATACCGATGACACGTCTTACAAAGTATTCGCTTATTAGCAATTCCTTTTCAAACCTGCTTGGGTTCGGAGGATTAATTGGAATTGCTTTAAGATCCTATTTTTATAAGGAATATGAACCGGATAACAAAAAGCTGTTAAAAGGCGTCGCTTTTATCACCATGTTCTATTTGACAGGTGTGAGCTTCCTTACTTGGGTTATTTTGTACGACAGCTGGAAAATGCCGTTGATTCAAAATCATCATTGGCTTATGGTCACAACATTAGTGGTGTCTGCCATACTTCCGATTCTTATTATCAGTTATAAAATAAAAAAAACCAATTTACATAAGATTATCAAATCTCGTAAATTAGGGTTATCCTTACTAGTTTCGTCTATTTTAGAATGGAGTTTTATCTATTTTTATTTATATTGGCTTGCGTGCCTAGTGGACCTTCCTGTGTCAGGATGGGATTTCCTAAAGATTTTCCTTATTGCAGTTGGAGCAGGAATAGTAAGTATGATTCCAGGGGGAATAGGTGCATTTGATTTAGTATTTTTATGGGGATTTGAATACTTAGGAGTATCCACAGAAAAACTTCTTGTTGTCCTTCTTTTATACAGAATAGGCTATTACTTTATTCCGTTCTTTACTGGTTTAATTTTGCTAATTCAAGATTTATGGAAGAAATGGAATAGATATTGGAGCAATATTCCAAGGGTGGCTGTACAGAATGTAAGTCATTTCTTTTTAACTATTCTAGTGTTTCTTTCCGGAATTCTTCTGTTAATTTCAGGGGCGGTTCCAGGGATATTAGAAAGGCTTCAATTTACAGAACGAATTATAAGCCTGCCTGTCATGAATTTCTCCCACCACATTTCTGTTGGGACAGGTCTTGTGCTGCTTGGACTAGCGAGAGGTATTGAATACAGGGAGAAACGGACATACCATCTTACTTTATTCGTTTTGGCAATTGCGGCTGTCACCACGTTTCTAAAAGGCTTGGATTATGAGGAAGCAATTATTATTATAGTTGTTTTAATTTTACTTTTGCTGTCACGAGGAAAATTCTATCGAGAGAGCTTTGTGCTTACATGGGGGAAAATTATTTTTGATATTGTCGTTATTTCCTTTTTTACTTTTGGATACCTGCTACTTGGTTATTTAAATATGCCAACTAGTATCGCAAGTGTGCCGCAGTTTATGCGGCCATATGTTATAGACGATGCAAAAAGTCTTTTCTTAAGTGCTTGTGTTGCACTTTTTATCGCCTTATTTATCATTCTCATTGGTTATTGGATCAAGAAACCAAAGAGCTTACAGAAATTGTCTTCGAAAGAGGCAGAGGCAGAAATAATTTCCCATCTGGAAAAGTATAATGGGACAACATTAGCTCATCTAATCTTTCTGCATGATAAGTATATCTTTTGGAATAAAGATAAAGATGTTTTATTTATTTACGAGACATATGCAGATAAGCTCGTTGTTTTAGGAGACCCTGTCGGGGAAGAAAAAAGCTTTGTAAAGGCTGTTGAGGAGCTTTATGAAAGTGCTGATATTTACGGTTATACACCAGTCTTTTATCAGACAAGCCGGAATATGCTGCCGATTCTCCATGCTAATGGCTATGACTTTTTCAAGCTTGGAGAAGAAGGACATGTGGAACTAGCTGAATTTTCATTGTCAGGCAAAAAAATGAAAAATTATCGAGCATTAAAAAATAAATTTGATAAAGAAGGCTATACCGTTGAAGTATCTTATCCGAAACACGACCCACAGCTTTTAAACGAGCTGGAAAACATCAGCTACAGATGGCTTGGAGGCAGAAAGGAAAAAGGCTTTTCGTTAGGGTTTTTTGATAAGGATTATTTAAATACTTCCAGGCTTGTATATGTCAAGGATCCGAATGGAAAGATTATTTCCTTCCTGTCACTTATGCCTTCCTATCAGTTGAGAGAAATGTTGTCCATTGATTTAATGAGAAGCTTGCCAGGTTCACCTTCTGGATCCATGGATTACCTATATTTACACACATTTGAATATTTAAAGGAAGCTGGAGTTGTCAGCTGTAATTTAGGGATGGCTCCTTTATCCAATCTTAGTCTATCTCGCTTTTCATTTATGAGTGAAAAGATTGCAGATCAGATTTTCAAGCATGGACATGTATTTTATCATTTTCAAGGCTTAAAGAATTTTAAAAACAAGTATTGTGACACATGGGAGCCTAAGTATTTAGGATACAGAAGAAAATCTTCCCTTCCATTCACATCAGCACAAGTTACAATGCTTGTTGCAAAAAGCAAAAGGAACTGAATGTCGATTCAGTTCCTTTTTTCATTTTCAAAATATAACTTAAATGGAAATAAAATGTATTTTAAGATATGATATTTTAGTAAACAAATAATAGAGATAGGAGAAAAGCATGATTTACCTTGTCATAATAATCATTATTACTGCAATTACTGTTCTCATTAATATGTATTTTTCTCATAACCGTAGAAAACAAATTTTTACTTTATGGGATAATAATAAAAAATTAAATCCTAGTGAAAATTACCATGAAACGTTTAAATTTTTCTATGAAAATGTAAAAGAAAGCAATGATGATGCTGGTATTGATGATATAACCTGGAATGACTTAAACATGACGAAAATATTTAATACTATCAACTATGCCTTTACATCAATTGGAGAAGAGATGCTCTATTTCAGATTGAAAGCAGCTCACAAACAGCATGTAATGGACGAAAAGATGATCGAAAAAATAAGCAATGACAGTCAATATAGGGTTAAGTTATCGTTAATTTTAGCAGCATTAGGCAAAGCGCCATATACTAATTCCTCTAAGCATATGTTTGAAAATCCTGATGTTAAAATAAATAAACTATTTTTTGTACTTAGTATACTTCCTTTAGTGGGCCTCGGTTTGATTGGAGTATCCCTTCATGCTGGTTTAAGCTTATTTTTCACTAGCGCATTAGTAAATTCCTTTTTGTTTTACATGAATCGTACAAAAAACGAGGCAGAGTTTGAAAGCTTATTTTATTGCATACATATCATTCTCACTTCAAGAAAACTAGCAAGGCTAAATAAGGACACAGACTTCTTAAAGAAAACTAGCAATTTAAAAAAAGCTCCGTTTATTAGTGTGTTACTGTTAAAAGATGATACGACTGGAACCAATATAATCCTCCATATAATGACAGTATTTAAAGCAATATTTTTACTAGAATATCTCGTTTTTCACTATATTATTCACTTATTACATCATAATAAAGATTTATATGAACTTGCTTGGAAAAAGACAGCGGAACTAGATTTTTTCTACTCGATAGCGATATGGAGAAAATCATTACCATACTATTGTGTACCCACATTTAATGGTGAAGGCTCATTCATTATTCATGAAGCCTATCACCCACTACTGAAAAATCCTGTTGGAAATGATTTTACCTTTCATAAAAATTGTCTGCTTACTGGTTCAAATGCTTCAGGTAAATCGACTTTTATGAAAACAATCGCTCTAAATATCGTTTTCTCTCAAGCTCTAAATACAAGTACGAGTAAACAAATAAATTTAACAAGAGGGCCAGTATATTCCACTATGGCAATGGCTGATGATATTGAAAAAGGTCAAAGCTATTTTTTAAGTGAAATTATAGCGCTGAAAAGAATTTTTGATACAGTTAATACAGACAAACAACCATTCTTATATTTGTTTATCGACGAAATTTTTAAAGGAACCAATACAGTAGAGAGAATTGCTGCTGCTGAATCTGTCTTAAATTATTTAAATGATTGTAAGCAAACGAGAGTAATGGCAGCAACACATGATATTGAATTAACAGAAATGCTTGCAAGTAAATATACTAATTATCATTTTAGAGAATATATTAGCAATGATGAAATTTATTTTGATTATTTAATAAAAGATGGTGCATCTAACACGAGAAATGCAATTGAACTATTACGGATTACTGATTTTCCAAAAAAGGTATATGATGATGCGCTGAAAAAAATAGCAGAACGAAGCAAATAGAAGATTGTTAAAGTGGTTTTGGACAAAAGTATTGGAGTAAAGGTTAAAACTGAACTATTCATCGATTATCGATTAATAGTTCAGTTTTTTTGTATTTCGGTTTTTATACATTTAGAATCTTGGTGAAATGGAGCGGTGGCTCATCTTCGCATGCGGAAAGGTGAGTGGATGGAGCGTTTTGAAACGAACTAATTTTAAAGCAAAACTCTTTGTATAATATCAAGCTTCATCGTAAAAAGTTAGAAAATTATTTATTATTTGTGTTTAGAAACATATATTTTGTTTTGTCTCAGATTTTTTTTTCACAATTTAGACATAAAATTATTTAAGAATAGAAATTATGAGCAATTAAAACATATGATCGCTGTGCAATCAGGGGAATAATCTGGTAAAATAGTCATTAGTTTATAAGAAGATAGAAAATTAGGTGATTAACAAATGAAGATATTTACTGCCGTTCTCTTTTTGCTGTTGATGCTCGCTCCTGCAGCAGCACAGGCAGCAGATAAAGAGGAAGACAGGCTTGGTTTAAAAAGTGAATCAGCACTTTTGCTTGATGCGAAAACAGGCGCAATTATTTATGAAAAAAACGGCTATCAAAAAATGTACCCTGCAAGCCTTACGAAGATAGCAACTGCTATTTACGCAATCGAGAAGGGTTCTCTAGATGATGTGGTTTCTGTTAGTGAGCATGCTGCAAAAGAAGAGGGCACAAGTGTTTATTTGGAAAGCGGAGAGAAGGTCACACTTGAAAAGCTGTTAAATGGTATGCTTATCAATTCAGGAAATGATGCGGCAGATGCAGTAGCAGAATATTTGGATGGAAGTGCTGCGCAATTTGAACAAAATTTCAATGAATATTTAAAAAATGAAATTAAAGTGGAGGGAACACATTTTAAAAACCCAAGTGGACTATATGATGAGAAACATTATACAACAGCATATGACATGGCGCTTATCACAAAGTATGCGTTAAAAAGTAAAGAGTTTCAGTCTATCTTCGGAACAAAGGAGTTAAACTGGGAGGGCTTATCATGGGATACAACACTTGTCACGCACCATCTCATGTTAAAAGGCGAGCTGCCTTATGATGGTGTAAACGGCGGGAAAACAGGTTATGTGGATCAGTCTAAACAAACGCTTGCCACATCTGCAGAGAAAAATGGGCTGCAGCTGATTGCAATTGTTTTAAAAGGAGACTGGAAAAAAGACGTTTATGAAGATACAGCAGCAATGTTTGATTATGGGTTCAATGGCTTTAAAAACGAATTTATGCCGCCTGGGAAGAAGTTCAGTACGGGTGGTAAGGAATTTCAGACTGAAAAAACAGAGCTTCTAACAGTACCAATTGATAACCATAATCCTGTTATTACCACTTCTGGCCAACTGCTGGTTCAGTCAAAAGCAGGGGACACAATTCAAACCATCCAGCTGCAGGAGAATACCCCACAAGAAATACAGCCAGTTAATGAAACCAAGACAGCTGTGGATGAACCTAACAACTGGAATGTTGCTGTAAAAACGACTATTGGCATGATTGTCCTGCTTATTGTTGTGGTAGCTGTTTATATGAATAAAAGAAGGCGGAGACACGCTGAGTAATGGCAGTTGTAAAGGGATTAAAAGTTATTTTGTCACTTTAAGAATATTTTGTAGGTAATTTGTATTAAGTCTTGGGTTGCGGTACACCGAGAGCAAATTCCTATAATTATTATATGAAGAAAATAAGTGCTGGGGAAAAAATAACCTGCTTAAACACGAATAATAATAATTTTATTTAAATTTGAGACAATGGAGCATGGAGTTATTTTATAGAGTATTGCTTTAAAAGCACTTCGTTCCATTGCGCTGCGGTCACTCGCTTACCGCAGGGAGGAAGCTGAGCCACTTCGTTTTCGCCTGCAGGGTCTTCCTTTCATCTATTTCCCTTAGTAGTCGAGTGGCCTACATTCCATTCAACTAAATTTTTATTTATTGTTTTTAAGCGGAAGAATATAAAAAAACCAAACTGTTATTAACCAATAGCGGTTAAATAGTTTGGTTTTGAATTAGACTTAAATACATATGTCATGCCATTTTTTTGAATAGATGTCAGCTATTTGTTTTTTCTTTACTTGGTGTATTTTTCCTAGTAGGTTGTTTTTTCTTACTAGGAATTAGGCTGCTTACAAATAAGCCTATGAAGATACCAAAGAATAGAATGGAAAAAAGATAAATTATAGTATTTTCGAAAATAGGTGAAATACTAACAATAGAGTCACGAACTTGCCATAAGCCAAAAACAATCAATAGAGCAACAAAAGATCCTAGTTTTTGTTTGTTTTTTTCTTTCATTTATTTAAAACTCCTTTAAGATCATGTTAACAAGATTTGAAGTGGAAATAAAAAAATAATACCACAGTTTTTTAATCTAAAGGATACATGATAAAAATTGAACGTGGATAAATAAAAATGGTTCCTGCCAAAGCAGGAACCATTTTTATTATCAATTACTTATACATTTCGGCTACTTGCTTTTGCAGCTTTGTATCTTCCAAGTACTCGTCATATGTTACTTGTTTGTCAACTAAACCGCTTGGTGTAATTTCGAAAATGCGGTTTGCGATAGTTGATACAAACTGATGGTCATGTGATGCGAACAGCAGGGAGCCTTTAAAGTTAATTAGGCCATTGTTAAGTGCTGTGATGGATTCAAGATCCAAGTGGTTTGTCGGTTCGTCCATGAGTAGAACGTTTGAGCCGCTAAGCATCATTTTAGATAGCATGCAGCGCACTTTTTCTCCACCGGAAAGAACTTCAGGTTTTTTCAAGACCTCTTCTCCTGAGAACAGCATTCTGCCTAGGAAGCCTCGTAAGAAGCTTTCTGTTTGGTCATTTGGTGAATATTGACGAAGCCAATCAACAAGCGTTTGCTCATTGCGTGAGAAATACTCCGAGTTTTCAGCAGGGAAATAACTTTGTGAAGTAGTAATACCCCATTTAAATGATCCGCTGTCTGGCTCGATTTCTCCCATAAGAATACGGAAAAGCGTTGTTTTAGCTAACTCATTTTTTCCAACTAAAGCAATTTTATCATCCTTGTTCATGATAAAGCTGATATTATCAAGAACCTTCACACCATCAATCGTTTTTGTAAGATTTTCGACACGCAATAAATCGTTACCGATTTCTCTTTCAGGCGTAAATGCTACATATGGATACTTTCTGGATGATGGTTTAATATCGTCCAAAGAAATTTTATCAAGCAATTTTTTTCTTGATGTTGCTTGCTTAGATTTTGACGCATTTGCACTAAAGCGGGCAATGAAGTTTTGCAGCTCTTTAATTTTTTCTTCTTTTTTCTTGTTTGCATCATTTGCCATTCTTGATGCTAATTGGCTTGATTCATACCAGAAATCATAGTTACCAACATAGATTTGAATTTTGCTGTAATCTAAATCAGCAATATGTGTACATACCTTGTTCAAGAAATGTCTGTCATGGGAAACAACAATTACAGTGTTTTCAAAGTTAATCAAGAACTCCTCAAGCCATTGAATTGCCCCAATGTCAAGGTGGTTGGTAGGCTCATCGAGTAATAGAACATCTGGTTGACCAAATAGTGCTTGTGCAAGAAGTACCTTAACTTTTTCAGAACCGCTGATGTCTGCCATCTTTTTAGAGTGCAGATCCTCATTAATTCCTAAGCCTTTTAAAAGGATTGCAGCTTCAGATTCAGCTTCCCAACCATTCAATTCTGCAAACTCACCCTCAAGCTCAGCAGCCTTCATACCATCTTCATCAGAGAAATTTTCTTTCATGTAAATGGCATCTTTTTCTTTCATTACTTCATACAGTCTTGTATGACCCATAATAACTACTTGAAGCACTTCATGCTCTTCGTATTCAAAATGGTTCTGTTTCAAAATTGCAAGTCGTTCGCCTGGACCAAGTGACACGTTTCCAGATTGAGCTTCAAGCTCACCGGAAAGGATTTTTAGGAAAGTTGATTTGCCGGCACCATTTGCCCCAATCAAACCATAGCAGTTTCCTGGTGTGAATTTAATATTAACATCTTCAAATAATTTACGATCGCCATATCGAAGACCAACATTGCTAACTGTTATCATTTATATTTTTTCCTCCAAAATACAATATCCATAAAATTATACCATTATTGACATGTAAGAAGCTAATTTTTATTGAAATTCTTATCCAATTCATTTATGTTCAACTCAGTGTCTTTTTTTGTAGAGTTTTTTATTGGAGTTTTTTTATAAAAATAAAGGGAATTGTTCTATTATAATAGAATATGATTTGTAAGCGTTAAAATGATTAAAAGGAGTTTTGCGGGCTTGTAATCGGGAATACGTAAATATCTATAAAATTTTATTAAACGTTCATATTTTTTTCATATATTTTCAGTACAATACATATAACAGGACATAAAGGAGTAGATATAAATGGCTAGAAAACAGCTTGTTGATTTAGTAAATAAAATGAAAAAATCAGGCATTAAAATAAGCTTCACTAAACCTAGATCACATTTAATCGTTCCAATCCGACAATCGACAAAATTAACATCCTCAACAACACATTAATAACCAATAAGAAAACATGTTCCATTATAGATTTCGCTATTGCCATCCTAAAGATAGTAATAAGGCGATACTAATGTGAAACATGTTTTTTTAATTAACTAATTAAAATATGTATTTGCTACTGCATAGCTTGCATGTTTTTCATTCCATGATAATCGAATTACTATTTACATCTAAGCTTTAGCTCAACCGGAAAAGGAAGTAAGTGCAAGTGCTATCATTAGACCAGCACAACTAATGAAGCCTACAACTGGACCGCCCTTTTGATATGCTTCAGGAAGCATAGTGGAGCATACCATTGCAATTAATCCTCCTGCCCCAAATGCTTCTATACTTGCGATAACTATCTCTGATGCATGTGCTAAAAAGGAGTAGCCGATTAAACTGCTTAGTGCGGAAATTAGGACAACGCTTGACCAAAGCAGAAATATTCTTCTTTTTTGATAGCCGTCCTTTTTTAAGCCGACAGTGGAGGAAAGCGCCTCAGGAAAGTTGCTTATAAAGATTGCGACGATAAATAGTATGTCCACATGATTGCTTGCGATTAAGCTTAACCCAATAATCAATGATTCTGGAATAGCATCCATCAATGTACCAATGAAAATAGCGATACCAGAATGTGCAGCAGTATTACCGCTCGATCTTTTTCTGTCTGTGCCGCCTTTTTTGTAAAGTATTAGTTCAATTACGGTGAACAGTAATGCTCCGCCAAGAAAAGCAATAGCCGTCCTTTTTATCCCACTCTTTTCCATTGACTCCATTAGCAGGTCAAATGATGAAGCTCCTATTAACACTCCTGTTCCGAGTGCCATAAGATAGGCGTTTACTTTAGCAGGTATATTATATATAAGGCCGATGATACTCCCGAACATTAAAGACAAACTTGCAACAGCACCCCAAATTGCAGCTTCTAACATAGATATAAGCTCCTTATTGGTTTTTTTCTGTAAATTTATTTTGCTGATTTCAGCAACTGATATATAATGGAAAAAGCAAAGGAGACAATATTTAAATGAAAACACAAAAACAACTTTATATTCTGCAATGCTTTTATTTTTTTGCCTTTTTTGGCAGTGGCAGCATCGCACCGCTGCTAAGTGTTTATTTAAACAAATCAATCGGTTTATCTGGCTTCGAAATTGGAATTATTATGTCGATAGGACCGGTAGTGACAATATTCTTTCAACCCTTTTGGGGTATACTTTCTGATAAAACAAATTCACCAACAGCCATTCTTAAATTATGTGCATTTTTTGCCGGATTATGCGGTTTAGGGTATTTGTTTATCGACCAGTTTGTCTGGATTTTTGTGATTGCAACAATGATTGCTGTTTTTCAAAGCGCGATTGTTCCGATATCTGACAGTATTACAATTAAATATACAAGTGAACACAACTTAGATTATGGTAATGTCAGAATGTACGGAGCGCTAGGGTTTGGGATTGCTGTTTTTATAATGGGAAGATTGTCTGAAATAGCACCAAGCATCATCTTCCTTTCCTTTTTCGCCGCATTGCTGATTTGTTCCTTTGCAACTGCGATGATACCGAAGGAGAAGGCTGCTGCTAACGGAAATCCATTAAAAGGGGCAAGTAAGCTTTTAATACATAAAAAATACATGCTGTTTTTGATTATTACCTTCATGATTTTTAGTCCTAATTTAGCGAATAATACTTTCTTTGGTCTATTTGTGGAAGGCAGCGGTGGCACCTATACAGGGATTGGCGTAGCGTTTTTAATTGCTGTATTGTCAGAGGTGCCATTCATGAAAATTGCAGGTGCCTGGATCAGAAAATTTGGTTTGCTAGAAATCACATTATTTTCTGGCATTATTTCGCTAGTCAGATGGATTTTTTATTTTACGGAGCCAAATTTAACGCTCATTTATGCAACAGCTTTTCTGCAAGGTTTTGGCGTTGGTTTGTTTATACCTGCTGGTCTACAGTACATAAGAAAAATCGCTCCTGCACATATGATTGCAACGTCCATAACCTTCTATTCTGCTATTGGAAATGGACTTGGCAATTGGTTTAATACTTTTATTGGGGGCATAATTTTCGATCATTACAGTATTTTTTATGTGTATTTGTTTTTTAGTTTGTTGACAGTTATCGGACTTGGATTAAATGTTTTCTTGCTTCGTTTGGAAAAGCAAGAGGCACTTATAAATAGTAAGTTAAACGAAACCCCATCATAAAAACGTGGAAAAACCGCCACTTCTTAAGAAATAAATCTTAAGAAGTGGCGGTTTTTTGCGCTTTTAAAAAAGGAATTTTAATTTTCCGCTCCTATCATAGGGAGGCTGTCCATACTTTTTGTTAGCTTGGACATAAGATATAAGGAAATAAGTGGAGGTGGAAAGCACAATGAACAATTATTATAACCAGTGTTCAAAAGGTATTGGGAAATGTGTTCGCATTCGTACACATAATGGCACTGTGCATACTGGAATCATTGATCGTGTTACTTCAAATAAGGTTTTTATTAGACCTTTGGGTGGCAGAAGAGGGTATGGCGGGTTCGGTTTAGGTTATTACAGAGGCTATGGTCCAGGCTGGGGCTGGGGTGCAGCTGCTGTTGGATTTTCTTTTGGATTAATTGCAGCACTTGCATTTATTCCGTTCTTTTAAGTCAAAAACAGGCGATTTCTTTCTTGTAAAGAAGTTGCCTGTTGCGCTTCTACATATTACGCAACAAATGATTTTCGCTAAAAAAATAAAAAATTGAAATTCGCCCATTCAAGACAACCTGTATCTACATAATATGCTTATGTGCATGAGGGAGGTGGATTAAATGAGTGGTGAACATACAGCAGGATTTGGTGGAGGCTTTGCTCTCCTTGTAGTGCTATTCATTTTATTAATCATTGTAGGATCTAGTTATGTTGGTTTTGGTTATTAATTAATATAAAAAAAGAAGGAGTGTTTTATAAATGGCATACGGATTTGGTGGATACGGTTATGGAAGTTCTTGCGGTTGCGGAGGATACAGCTACGCAGCACCTGTTAGCGGTGGATATGGTAGTGGCGGATTTGTATTAATCGTTGTACTATTCATTCTATTAATTATTGTTGGAGCAGCTTGGCTGTAATATTTAAATACACGGAGGCATAAGCATTTCGCTTATGCCTTTTCATTTGCATGCAAAAGTCCTATGCAAATAATATCTGTGTTAACATAGTTATTTCATTATATAATGTGAATAGAAGTTAGCATTTTGACAATATCGCTACTTTGTAGGTTATAAGATGAGTTATTTAAAATAAGCTTTTGGATAGAAAGGCTTTCATAAATTTCTAACTCTAGTTTTTTTCTAGCCTGAAGAACCTGTATTGTTCCATCAATCCCATGCAACTGATGCTTTTTTCCAAAGCCTTGCTTTGTGTAATAATCAATAAATCCTGTTGACCAGTCTACAGGTCTTTCATTATATGCTTTTAGAAAAGAGCTTTTCACATCCTCTTGGCTTACATAAAGTAACACTGGGTTTAATTTATAAATAATTTCCTCCAAAAGAGCAATATGTTTTGTCAATCTTTCCTGTGCTTCAGCCCATTTGACCATCCCGATTGTTAACGGATTTTGCAAAAATGAGCATTCAAAAATATAAATTTTATCATTCTGCCATGCTGTTTCTGCAAAATCAGCCCATTTCTTAACAGCTAATGCTGCATACTGTTCAAAAGGCAGTTCGTATATGTCATGTTTGAAGATGAAGGAAAAGTCCATGTTTGTATATAAGTCATTGTCTTGATTCATTAACTTCCTGTAAGGCAAAAGGAATAAACCGCTGTTATACTCTACATTGGAATGAAGGATTTTTTTGTTAACGAAATTATTTTCAAGTAAGCCCCATTCTGAATGTGAGAAGCAAGCAACTCCATCATAATCAGCAGGGTGGTCGAGGTTTCCCTCAAGAAACAATTCACTTTTTATAGGATAGTTTTGCAAAATTTCATAAATAGTTGATGCAGTAGTTGATTTACCACTGCCAGGCAACCCTTCTACAATAATCAGTTTTGTATTCATATCTTCAGCCCTTTTCTATTAATATTTCAATCAAAGGGTAGCATTTGAGGCAACTTCCAAAATGATCACTCACGCATTCACCTCAATAACTTAATAGAAGGATATTCTCTATATGAAAGAAAATTCCTTCTGGAAGCTGTTTTTTTCGTTTGAAGATTTACATTAATTTGTCGACTTATTACATACAAAAAAAATGTTACAATGGAAGTAACGAAGTTTTGCTTTTAATAGGAGGATTAATATAAATGTTTGAAAAAGCATTATCGGTATTAAAGGAGTATTTTGGATATGATACCTTTAGACTAGGGCAAGAGGAAGTAATACGGCAAATTCTGCAAGGAGATAACGTAGCTTGTATTATGCCGACAGGTGGAGGGAAATCAATCTGCTATCAAGTACCAGCGATGATATTCCCAGGTGTAACGCTCGTTGTTTCACCCCTTATCTCCTTGATGAAGGATCAGGTCGATTCTTTAACAGAAGCAGGTATTCCTGCAACCTTTCTGAACAGTACATTGGATTCCTTTGAAGCTTCCAAAAGAATGGAAGATTTGAAGAGGGGGAAATATAAAATTTTATATGTTGCTCCAGAAAGATTAGATGGGGACTTTTTCATTGATTTGCTGAATGACCTCGAGATTCGATTCATAGCAATTGATGAAGCCCACTGTATTTCCCAATGGGGACATGATTTTCGTCCAAGCTATTCAAGATTAGGGCAATTAATCAGAAGGCTTGAGAAACGGCCGATTGTGGCTGCACTAACTGCTACAGCAACCCCTGTTGTTAAAGAGGACATTTGTGCACAACTAGAAATTCCTGTTGAAAATACAGTCATAACTGGGTTTGAACGAGATAATTTATCCTTCTCTGTCGTCAAAGGGGAAGATAGACATCGATATATTGAAGGATTTCTAAAAAACAATAAAGAAGAATCGGGAATTATTTATGCTGCGACAAGACAGGATGTCGAAAGGCTTTATGACCGTTTAACGAATAAAGGTTTTCTCGTGGCTAAATATCATGGTGGAATGAGTGACAAAGCAAGAGAGGAACAGCAACAAAAATTTATTAATGACGATTATCAATTGATGATAGCTACAACAGCCTTTGGTATGGGGATTGATAAAAGTAATATTCGGTTCGTCATTCATTATCAGCTCCCGAAAAATATGGAAGGCTACTATCAGGAAGCTGGCCGTGCCGGCAGGGATGGACTTCCAAGTGAATGTATTCTTTTATATTCTGCACAGGATATCCGTATTCAGCGGTTTCTCATTGATCAGACAACACATGATTCCGCTAAACAGGAGCAGGATTTGGCTAAGCTGCAGGCAATGATTAATTTTTGTCATACAGAGGATTGCCTCCAAAAATATATTCTTCACTATTTTGGGGAGCAAACAGAGCAGAAATGCGGAAGATGCAGCAACTGTAAGGATGAAAGACATGTTGTTGATGTGACAGTTGATGCCCAAAAAGTACTTTCCTGTATGATGCGTATGGGCGAAAGATTTGGAAAAACAATGGTCGCCCAAGTGTTGACAGGCTCCAAAAACAAAAAGATAATCGACTTTTCCTTAGATAAAGTAAAAACATATGGAATTATGAAGGAACAGTCTGCTAAAGACGTTAGTGATTTCATTGAATTTCTTATATCGGAAAATTATATTGCTGTCAGCAGTGGCTCCATGCCAATTCTAAAGGTTGCACCAACAGGGAAGGAAGTGCTGCTTCAGCGCAAACAAGTGCTGAGAAAAGAGCAGGCTATAGCGAAGGTTATTGTAGAAGATAATGATTTGTTCCAGCGTTTAAGAATGATGCGGAAAAGCCTTGCAGACAGCGAGGGAGTTCCTCCGTTTGTTATATTCTCTGATCAGACGCTTAAGCTCATTTCCAGTCAAAAACCAGGAAACGAAGAAGAGCTGTCTAATATAAAAGGGATAGGGGATCATAAGCTACAAAAATATGGCGGAATCATTCTTGAGACACTGCAGTCATATAAACAGGAGAATCCTGAAGACTGGGAAAATAAACAGGAGGTCTCAAGTACAGATACGAGCATGTTGCCGAAGAAAAAACAGAAAACAGAAAACTCTCACTTAGTTTCTCTGGAGTTATTGCAAGCTGGCTTGGATATAAAACAAATTGCAGAAAAAAGGGCTATGACTCCTATCACTATCGAAAACCATTTGCTGAGATGTGATGAAGAAGGAGAAGTAATTAATTGGAGTCAATTTTTATCTCTGGATGACCAGCAGCAAATAGAAGAAGTGTTAGAACAGGGTGAAACTGATAAGCTTAAGCCTATTAAGGAACAGCTTCCGGCACATATCAGTTATTTTCAAATAAAGATAGCACTCGTGCTATTTGCCAGAAAACAAAAGATATAACAAAAGGAGAAGCAGATTTGCTTCTCCTTTTGTTTTACTGTGATTGTAAAATTTGTTCTACTTGAACAACTATCTTTTGATATGCCTGATCAAAATCGGCAGAAGCGTCAAAGGTTGCTTGGGCTTGTGTATTATTTCCTCCGCCTTTGCCGTTTGTTCCGGCCAAAATTTCCTTCATTAGCGCTCCACAGGAAAAAGAAGGGCTGCCATTATGTTGTATTAATATTTTCTTATCTAATGCTGAAGCAAACACAATTGTATAACTATTGTCTTTCATAATAGTCTTGGCAAGCAGCTGCAAATCCTTAAGAGATTTGTCTTCAAAAGTTGCAGAAATTACAGGGCTGTCCGTGCTGCTAGTTAACCTTTCAGCTAAAAAGTTTGCGTTTTCTTGTTTGAGTGCTTCAAGCTCATTATTAACGAATTTCTTTTCTTTTTCTAATTTATCAATTCGATCTGCAAGCATGTCCTTATTTGTACGGAACTTGTCACTGAGCCCGTTTAATATAATTTGTGATGACTGATAATCCTTGATTGCACGATGCCCGCACAAAAAGAATAGTCTAGTTTGACCGCGATGATTTTCTGTTTTTATTAGTTTAATCAAACCAAGTTCACCAGTATGAGAAACATGTGTTCCAGCACAGGCTGAATAATCAAATTGATCGATTTCAACTATTCTAAGGTTGCCAGTCACAGAAGGAAGCTTTCTTAATGGAATGGAGGAAGCTTCATCCTTTGATACAAAATATGTTTTGATTTCTTTGTTTGCAAATATGTATTTGCTGCAAAGTGCTTCTATTTCTAGTAGGTCTGTTTGGGTTAGCTTTTCTATTTCAATGTCAATTGTAGTGTAGTCATTGCCTAAGTGGAAGCTAACTGTTGGGATGTTTTTCCATTCATGCAGGACAGCAGAAAGTAAATGCTGGCCAGTATGCTGCTGCATATGATCGTATCGTTTCTCCCAATCCAGCCTGCATTCAGCTATTTGTCCAACAATTTGTTGTTCTACTTGGTGAAGAATTGTGCCATCTTCCTGCTTTTGCACATCTAATACCTTTACACCATTTATTGTGCCTGTGTCTGCAGGTTGTCCGCCGCCCTCAGGATAAAATCCGGTATTTTCCAACAGGACATATTCCTTGTCGTTATTATGTATTGTTTTTATAACATTTGTTGTCCATGAAGACGTGTAAGGGGAAGTATAAAACAATTGGTTCGCCATCGTGCATTCTCCTCAATTGGTAATTTATTTTGAAATCATCATATCATATTTGTCTGAATTTATCGCACTATGTAAAATGTTTGGCTCCGAAAATTTTACTGGTAGGCGTTTTAATTCCTCAAATTTGTTTAATTACCTATAAAATACAGCTTTTTTGTACATAATAAACAAAAAAGGGGGCTACAACATGTTTTTTAACAGAAAAGGAATGGAAGATAAGCCTGAAGAAGTATTATTAAACATGGAAGTATATGCATGTAATTCTTGCAATGGCTGGATGCGTAAGGATTTTGCAACAGAGGATTTAAAATGTCCACTATGTGGCAATGAAACGTCAATGGAAATGAGAGAATTACCGCAAATTAATAATTAATTAAAAAGACCCCATTTTATTGGGGTCTTTTTTTAGGGGGGTGGAATCTTAAAAGTAATTGTCTATTTCATCTTGATACATTTGATTGTATGCACTTGTTGCATCAGACTCCGATTGGAAGAGTGCATCATCATCTTCAATCGTATGAAATGTGTCGTTTAAAAATAATGCTAGTGCATTAGGGTCTTTTGGATGCTGCACTATTTCTGCTGGCTTCACATTGGAAACCGATGGTGTATGTGGGTTATGGTAGATAACATATACTTCGTCACCAAGTTGAAGGTCTTTTGGGTCTACTGTGTCCATAGTTAGTCTCCTTTTTATTATGAGTTGTCTCGTTGTTGTCCGATTTCTTTTTCGGCAATGAAGCTGTTGGCTGATTCAAGTCTGGCGAGCTCGTCGACTGAATCTCCGCGATCTTTTGTATGAAGGTGTTGATTTATTTCATTTTCTTGCGTTTTTTTCATGTTATCTTCTCCTTTAAAAACAGTGTTTGTAAGTAGAAGGATATTTATAATGGAAAATGACAGCAAAAAAGCAGCTAACGTAAATAGCTGCTTCTAAAAACCTAATTAGTAAAGTGCTTTTTAGTTAAAGCTGTCTGCTAGTTCGTCAACTAATGTGCCGACATAGGCAACAGCTTTTTTGATTGCATCTGGTTTTGACATATCCACGCCTGCATCGTTCAGCAATTGTAGTGGAGTTTTTGTTCCGCCTGCACGAAGGACGTTGAGCCATTTTTCGACTGTTTCTTTGCCGTTTTCCCGAATGCTTTCTGCGACTGCTGTTGATGCTGTCAGACCTGCAGAGTATGTGTATGGATATAATCCCATATAATAATGTGGCTGGCGCATCCATGTCATATGGTCCTGCTCTGTTATTTCAACAGAATCTCCCCAGAATTCCTTTAAGATATTGCCTTTAACATCATTAAAGACGCTTGCTGTTAATGGTGTACCTTCTTCAGCGAGCTTGTATACTCGGCGTTGGAATTCACCTTCCAGTAGATGTGTAACAAAATTATGATAATAAGTGCCCAAGAGCTGAAGAATTGTCCAGCGTCTCATTCTAGTGTCATCAGTACTTGCAAGCAGATAGTCTGCAAGCAGCATTTCATTCATAGTTGATGGTGCTTCAATAAAGTAAGTTGATGGCCGTGTATTTATGATTCTTTGGTTTTTGTTTGCCAAGTAGAAATGACCTGCATGACCTAGCTCATGTGCCAGCATAAAAGCACTTCTCATTGTATTGCCCCAAGTGATTAAAATAAATGGGTGAGAGCCATATGGGCTTGAGCAAAAAGCACCTGTGGATTTTCCTACATTATCTGCTAAGTCAACCCATCTTTCTGTTAAAGCCTTTTTCATGATTTCCGAATATTCTGGTCCCATCACCTTCAGGGCTTCCAAAATAGTTTCACTAGCTTCCTCATAAGTTGTCTTTGGATTGAAGTCAGGATCTAATGGTGCCTTTAAATCACAGAAAAGCATCTTATCTAACCCTAATTGCGTCTTTTTCAAATCAGCAAATTTTCTCATTATCGGTGCAAGCTCGTTGAAGATGACACTGATTTGATTATGATACATTTCTGTTGTTACTTCCTGTGGCTCCAATAGCATATCTGTGACCGAGGCATAACCGCGAATGTTTGCAATGGTCACTTGTTTTTTTACTTCTGTGCTGTATGCTGCAGCGATTGTATTATTATATTTAGATAAACTATCTGTGAATGATTTATAAGCTTTTCTTCTAATGGAAGGATCTGGAGAGAACTCATATACATCCTCAAACAAGGCGAAGGATACAGGTAACTCGTTGCCGTTATCGTCTTTAATTGAAGCAAAGCTCATATCTGCCAATTTACTGTTTTGGTACACTAAATAAGGAGAGGCGTGAATTTGTCCTAAAGATGCAAGTACTTTTTCTGTTTCACTCGACAATGCATACTTTTTAGCAGACAGAATTTTTTTTATATTTCGCTTATATACCTCAAGCTCTGGTTCTTCCTCAAGGAATTTCTCTATTAACTCTTCTGGCATCTCGAGAATTTCAGATTGAATGAAGGAAAGAGTGCCGTTTACTTTTGCGTTTAATGCAGCAAAAAGGGAGGAGTTCGCTTGATTTTCAGGATTTGTTCCATCTTCTGATTGCTTTAAGGAAGCATATGTACTAATCAGAACTAGCTTCTCAAGTAAAGCTTCTTGAGCCTTCAAGCATTCAAGAAGGGTGGAACTGCTAGTATGCAGTTTTCCTTTAAAACTTTCAAATGCCGGAATGCTGCTTTCCGCCTGTTTCAGCGCTGCTTTCCAGGCTTGTCCATCAACAAAAAGGTCTTCTACCTTCCATTTCAATGCTTCTGGCACATCTTTACGAAATGGCCTTGTTTGTTTTGTTATTTGCAATATAATTCCTCCCCAATTATGGTATTTAGTGATACGAAATGATTATATCACATTATTTAGAATAGTAAGTATTTATTTGATTTTGGAAACTTTAAGCACATTAAACATTATTAATTAATCAGAAAGGACCATTTCCATTGAAAGATGGAGAAAAACACTTTCATCTATATTACATTTCCATTACAATCATAAGTGTTGTTAAATTGTCATAAACTTTTCATTTTTAATTTTTAAAATGGTATGGGAGGAACAATTTTGTATAACTCCATTCTAGTATTTATTAGCATTATTTTAATTTATATGGCTAGTTACACTTCATTCGATTTGTTTCAACTCGTTAAGGCGTCTGAAAAGAATAGCCGGTTTTTATTTTTAGCGAGCACTTTTTCGCTAGGTTTTGGTTTTTGGGTTATGAGCTTTGTTATTTTGATGGCCAATAATATATATGCAACAGCAACCTATGATATCCCAATCGCAACATTATCTATGCTAATTGGAATATGTTTTGCAGGAATGGCCTTTTATTCTATGCTGGACAAAGAGAACAATAAGCATCGGATTTATGTTAGCAGTTTGTTTTTCAGCTTTTCGATGCTGTCAGTATTTGTATTAGGATTATATTCAATCGGAAATACCGTTCAAGCAGAAAATATCCCCGCCATTATTATTAGCTTTCTATTATTATTCAGTGGCTTTTGCTTTTCTGTTAAATTATCTTTTTATCCTAAAAAGAATTCTAGGATAAAACAAAGTATTATAAGACCATTTTGCAGCTTCATAATCACAAGTGTTTGTTTTGTCAGTCATCTGATTCTCATGTTCGGCATGACACCAATCAAATATGATCCATCTCATTACGATGACAGCTTTATTGTATATGTCGTATTATTTATTACTATCTTGATTCTTGGTGGACTAATAGGAACAAGTACATTGATACGGGAGAAGCTGGCAGTAAATGATATAAATGTTCGGGACATGCAGCATGCTTTAGATGAATCGTCCATCGTAGCCTTTACAGACAAAAATGGCATGATTACATATGTAAATGATAAATTTGTCGAGATATCTAAATACAGCCGTTCTGAATTACTTGGGCAAAACCATCGCATCATTAATTCTGGCTACCACTCACCAGAGTTCTTTAAGGAACTGTGGAAAACCATCAGCTCCGGGAACATTTGGAAAGGAGAAATCCGCAATAAAGCAAAAGATGGCAGTCATTATTGGGTTGATACCGTCATTGTTCCATTTATGAACAAAAAGGGTGAACCATATCAATATGTATCCATAAGAAGAGATGTTTCAGAACAGAAGCAGGATCAATTAAGAATAAAGGAAATGGTCCAGGAGGTAAGCGATATAAAGTTTGCTCTTGACCAATCGAGCATTATTGCTTTTACAGATAAACGTGGAATCATCTCGAATGTGAATGATAAGTTTTGCCGTATATCAGGATACACTTCGGAAGAATTAATCGGGCAAACACACCGAATTGTCAATTCTGGTTATCATTCAGCCGCTTTTTTCGAAGAGTTGTGGAATACCATATCTAACGGAAATGTGTGGAAGGGAGAAATTCGTAATAAAGCGAAAAATGGCTCCTACTATTGGGTAGATACCACTATTATTCCTTTCATGGATAAGCAGAACAAACCCTTTAAATACTTAGCTATCAGAAATGATATTACGGAAAAGAAACGGACAGAGGAAATTCTTCATCGTCAAGATAAGCTTGCTGCTGTTGGTCAGCTTGCCGCAGGCATAGCTCATGAAATTCGGAACCCATTGACGTCCATTAAAGGGTACACGGAATTTTTGAGTATGGATGAAATAGATAAAAGCAGGCAGGAATTGTTTTCAATCGTTTTAGAGGAGATTGAGCGTGTCAATTCAATCGTTGAGGAATTTATGGTGCTTTCTAAACCAACAGCTGCCAGTCTGCAGAAAAAGGAAATTATTCCGATTATCACTAATGTTCTTTCTGTTTTGGATTATCAATTAAGAAAAAGCAAGATAAAGACACAGTTAACCTTTGATGATAGTGAATCATTAGTAGAGTGTGATGAAAATAAGCTTAAGCAGGTTTTTCTTAATTTCATTAAAAACGCTGTGGAGGCCATGCCAAATGGCGGAAACTTACTAATAACTGTTAAATCGTCTGAGGAGATAAAAGTTGAAATCAAGGATACTGGAGTCGGGATGACAGAAGAACAGCTCCAAAAAATAGGTGAGCCATTCTTTACAACAAAAAATGATGGAACAGGTTTAGGTTTACTTGTTAGTTTTAAGATTATTGAGAGCTTTAAAGGGAAAGTATATATAGAAAGTGAAAAAAACAAAGGTACATCCTTCCATATATCATTTCCAAAAGCCAATGACACTCTAGGTGAATAAACCTATTAATTTCAATATACTTCCAAAAGGGTAAGAGCAAGGATATATAATTTTATACTATTCTGACAATTAGACTTGTAACTGTTAAGGCTTTGTCATATTAGTAATGGAATTGGTATCTCCTTGTTCTTTTTATTTGCGCATTTCATGTTAAGATAATACCCGTTAGCTTGTTTAAGCTAGTTAGGAGGTAAAAAGTAAATGAAAAAATTATTATCATTTATTGCATGCGCAACAATTGCCACTTCCATTGCGACTGAAGCGAAGGCGGCAGAAGTCACAGTTAAAAAGGGAGACACACTTTGGAGCATATCCAAAGACTATGATGTTTCCACAGAAGACATAAAAACTTGGAATGACCTTGATTCTGACATAATTAAAGTAAACGATACATTAGATCTCCAAGTGGAGAAAACTCATAAAGTTAAAAAAGGCGACACTCTTTGGAGTTTAGCGAAGGATAACGACAATACAGTTGATGATTTAATGAAGTGGAATAAACTCCCTTCTGAAAAAATCTATGTCGGTGAAGAACTGGTTGTCGATAATGGCATGGAGAAAAAAGATGCTGACAGCGCAGTGAAAGAAGAAAGACAAGAAGAAAAACAAGAAGAAAAACAGGAAAAAAAGGCAGTGAAAACAGCTTCTGCACCAGTTGAAAAAGACGATTCTGGCAATGCAGAAACAGTAACTGTTTCAGCTACAGCCTATACAGCGGACTGTAAAGGTTGTTCTGGTATAACAGCAACAGGTATAGATCTGAAGGAAAATCCTAATAAAAAGGTCATTGCAGTAGATCCAAAGGTCATTCCACTTGGTTCAACCGTATATGTTGAAGGCTACGGAAAGGCAGTAGCAGGCGATACTGGTGGAGCAATTAAAGGAAACAAAATTGATTTATTTATGTCTTCTGAAAAAGATGCTTTAAACTGGGGAAGAAAACAAGTTGAAGTCAAAATCATCGACTAATAAGGTTAAAAAAAAGGATAGCATGCCGCTATCCTTTTTTTGTGCTTATTTCTTTTCCTTCTCATTTGTTTTAATGAAAAATTTTTGTACGGGAATAACTATCGATTTTAAATTGTCCTCGAACTTTGCAGCTAAAAATTCTATTCTTTCAAAAATAACTTCTTTTAAATAATCCATTTGTCTCGACAATTTGCTGATTTTCCCATCTGTATCCTCGACTTTTTCTAAAACAGTCTTTTGGAATATTTCTTGAAGCTCTAATTTTTCTTCGATATGCTGCTGTGTTTCTTCCGTTTGATTTATTTTTTCCTGTAAGGCAGCTGTGCTTTGTTTAAAATCCTCGAGCGTTTCTGTAAGATTACTGATTGCCTTATCCTGAAATACGAACTGATCGAGAATGGCAGTATGAACATACTGCTCATCTGAAAGCTTTTGGGCATTTTCCTTTGCTAATTTTTCTGCAGCATGAGCAGATTGAAGAACAGCCTTTATATGATCCTGATTATTTTTTGTTTCTTCTAGAACCTGATTAGATACGTTTCCCTGAATGTAAAGTAATTCCTCGAGATGCTGCAGCTTTGCTGCTTGTTCTTGCGTATTATTATTAGCTTGCAAATAAATATCCTCTAATTTCATCTGCAGCATTTCATTTTTTGATTGTTGTTCTGCCATATATGCCTCTAAATAGTTGTACTGGAAAACAGTTTGCGAAGTAGCTGCCGTTATATTTGTCTCTGGCAAATAAACGGGTGAACTTTGTTTAACATCAGGCAAATTATTTCCTCCTCTTTTTTCGTATCATTACAGCTTATGAACAAATGTTTAAAAAGGTTGCAAGAGAAATAGTCTGAATAAAAGGCTTGGACTAAACTAGAGAACAAGATGTCCGATATAAAGATGTACTATTTATATTGGGAGGTAACATATGTCTTTAAAAAATAAGATGATTGGCATAACAAGCGTAATCATCATTGTGCTTATAGCAGCATCCAGCCTTTTGCAGTTTGTTGAAACAAATAAGCTAAAACAAAATACGGACTTAGTTATACAGCAATTGGAATCAAATTCAAAAAAAGATGTAGAATCAAAACTGACTGGGCTGTCGACGGAAATTTCTCAGCATGTTGTAGTTTTGGAGCAGCAATTAGATGAAAGTATGGCTAATGCTGCATACACACTCCAACAGATTGATGCCCAACGTAATGTTTCAAACGAGGATTTGAAACGAATTGCCAAACAAACGGAAATGACCGATTTTTTATTGACCAATGATAAAGGGGTGTTCACCCATTCCACGGATAAGACTTCCGTTGGTTTTAACTTACTTACCTTCGATCCAAATGTAAAAGGACTTATAACAGGTGATATGAAAATGTTGGAGGGGCCTTTAACAATTAAGAAAGAAAATGGGGAGATTTTTAAATTCACCTCTATTCCGAGACTTAACGGTAAAGGAATATTGGAAGTCGGACGTAATGCAGAAGTATTTGAAGACTCTCTTTCAAAATTCATTCAGGAGGGTAATGGTGTTCAATCCATATACTTAATTAGCAACAGCAATGTCGTATTAACAGAGTCGTTGAAAACAGGGCAGGAATCTGTTCTTAAAAAGGGTTCAACAACAAAGGATGAAACAATCAAAAAAGTGGTTGATTCAAAAGAACCGACATTAAACATGGAAGATAAAAAAGCTGAAATTTATTATCCAATCATTGTGGACGAAGAAGTGAGATATGTACTGCTTGCACAGGTGGATACCACATCTTATTTCCAAAATGCAACAATTGCGAGTCAGACATTAAATGATGTTCAAGACAGTTTAACAAAAACAAATATAACGTCTATTTTCTTGTCATTAATACTATCAGCAGTCCTAATTGCTGCATTAGTTTACATTATTAGAAGAAGCTTAAAGCCGTTAGATGATATCAATCTGCAAGCACAAAATATCGCTCAAGGTGATTTGCAAAATGAGAAGATCCTGATTCAGTCAAAGGACGAAATCGGGGAGCTTGCATCATCATTTGGTATGATGACTGAGAACTTGCGAGGAGTTATTCACAAAGTGAGAGCTGCAGCAGAACAGGTTGCTGCCTCAAGTGAGGAGCTCTCTGCAGGTACAGAGGAAATGAACGCAGCATCAGAGCATATTTCTGCAACAATCCATGAAGTAAACCATGCGATGGACAAACAAGTTTCAGAATTAGAAGAAACCGACAAATCTGTTGCAAGCATGTTAAACTATGTCCAGCATATAGCTGTGAGCTCAGACAGTGTAACAAAAAGATCTGTTGAGGCTTCCGCTAAAGCAGCTGATGGAAATAAGGCAATTGGCACAGTTGAGACACAAATGGATATGATAAGTAAGCGTGTGAAAGAGTCAGCGACTGTGATTACAGAGCTTGGAAGCTATTCAAGTGAAATAGGTGAAATTTCTCAAGTAATAACAGCGATTGCCGATCAAACAAACTTGCTTGCATTAAATGCAGCCATTGAAGCGGCGAGAGCAGGTGAGCAGGGCAAAGGCTTTGCTGTTGTGGCCGAAGAGGTTCGCCATTTGGCAGAACAATCCTCTGACTCAGCAAGTAAAATCAGTGGGCTTATCGGCAGAATTCAAAAAGAGACAGCTAAAGCTGTGGAATCAATGAATTATGCAACGGCCGAAGTGGACGGAGGCATCGTAGTAGTAAAGCAAACGGGAGAAATCTTCGGTGAAATAGAAACTGCTGTTGATGAGGTCAGTGAACAAATCACTTCAGTCTCACAATCTGTTAAAGAACTGAACAACGGCATGGAAAAAATCGTTCAGGCAATTAATCTTGTTAAACAAATGGCAGAGCAAACAGATCAAGGAACACAAAACGTATCTGCTGCAACAGAAGAACAAATAGCATCCATGCAGGAAATATCAGCATCAGCCATAGGTTTAAGCAAAATGGCAGAAGAGCTGATGCTGGTTATAAATAAATTTAAACTATAAAAAGCTTAAAATAGAAGCTGAGACATATGTATGTAAGTCCAATTTAAAGAGGCTTGGAATTAAGTATGTGAACATGCATAATAACCGAACTATTTAATCAACTGTCGATTAATAGCTCGGTTTTTTTTAATAGCACACTGGAATGGAGCGGAGGACACTCGACTACTAAGGGAAATAGAGGACGCTCTAATACTAAGGGAAGTAGAGATAATTTAGAAGACAAGGACAAAGAGGTCCATGCCTCCCAGAAAAAAAGCGAGCGGGTGCAACGAAATGAAACAAATTAATAGTAAATTAAATCCATGCTATTAATACATTCAAGATTCTTGCCCAAGTATATATGAAATCACTTATGATTCAGCATGTATAAGATAATTTTTTTATCACATCTCCTTTTTAGGAAATAATGGAATGAAATCGGTTCAAACGAAGGAAGATTAGTATATTCAAAGAGGAATTACATATTTTATTTCTAATAAAAAAACTTATGTAAGCAATATTTTTTGTATGTATAAAGCGGGTTAGCAGAATAAAGATAGTATAAGCGGGAAATTCATTAACTTAGCAAAGAGGATAAGAAGAGCAAAATATTTGCTCTTCTTCATTTGCTTTTTGTTACATGAACGGAGGGATGCCTTTAGTAAATTCAGAGATAATTGTAGTGATGGACTGAATGTCCTGATCATCTATGTTAAATGCCGTTTTTACCTTGTGCTCAAGCTCTTTGCTGACATTTCTTTTGCCAACTTCTACAAGGGCAATCAAAGCAAAGCTACAATTGACAACCTTGGCAAAGTCTCTTTGTGTCATTTCGTAGTTTTTTCTAATAAATTTAATAATTTCTTTGTTCATAATGTTCACCTCGGTTTTACAAGCAAATACGATGAACCAGGTGTTCGCCGCCTGATTCAAAGGCAAAATGGATTTTTAACTATTGTCATCTATCTTATATCGGATAGATTGCTACATTCATAATAAAAAAACTAAAGAAATTATTCAAGGTGTATTTGGAAACTGTAAATAAAATAACTTAAAATGGTCTTTTTTGAAAGAGAAAATAATAAAATTTGTGTAAATTTATTCTAATGTTGTATAATTTACTTGGATAAAAATAACATTTATATAAAAAACATGGATGGTGATATGTTGCTAGTTTTATATTTAATCTGCGCTTATTTTGTTGGTAATCTCTTATTTGGTTTTATAGTAGGCAAAATGCAATCTGGAGGTGACATCCGGGCAGAAGGAAGTAAAAATCCTGGGGCGAGGAATGCTGGAAGGCTTTATGGGAAAAAGGCTTTTATACTTACATTTCTAGGAGATGCCATGAAAGGAGCGGCAGTCATCATCATCGGCCGCCTGCTTGGCTTTTCAACAGCTGTCCAGCTTTTTGGCTTGCTGTTTGTTTGTATTGGTCACATAAAACCAGTCCTATTCCAAATGAAAGGAGGGAAAGGGATATCCACGTTAATTGGAGGTTTGCTAGCTGTTAATTTTTGGTTTGTTCCTATTATCATTATCAGCTTTTTCCTATTTTATTTGTTATATAAAGGCTTTACAGTACCTGGTCTATTAAGTCTGCTCGTTTGTGCAGTCGCGTTATTCTTTATCGAGAAGGAGGTTTTGCCGGGCATAATTGCCCTGCTTGTAGTGACTATAGTGATATGTGCACATAAACTTAATTGGAGACAATTTCTGTTAATAAAAAACTAACATTAAGTTCATATTGACTAATTGCTTGGAGAGGGGTTTTTTATATGGCGAAAGTATCGTCCTATCTTTTTAAAATTGCTTCACATCCACAGGAATTCGAACAGATATTTAGATTAAACCATGATACATTTGCAGAGGAAATTCCACAGCATGATAAAAATGAGCAAGGGCTGTTAGTAGATGCATACCATGAACATAATACATATATTATTGCTTTGAAGGAAAAAGAGGTAATCGGTATGATTTCTCTTGCCGATAATCGTCCTTTCTCCTTAGATAAAAAGCTTGGAGATATTGGTGATTACCTGCCTAACCAAATGAACATCAATAAACTTTGTGAAATACGGCTGCTGTCTGTCAAAGAAAAATACAGGAAAACAAAGGTGTTTATCGGCTTACTGCGAATGCTGCATCATGTTTTTAAGGAGAAGGGGTATGAGGGAGCAGTCATAAGCGGAATTTTACGAGAAGAAAAGCTGTATCGACATATCGGTTTTATTCCTTTTGCGCATCAGGTAGGAAGTGCGGGGGCAATTTATCAGCCGATGTATATAACAAAGGATCATATACTCTTGACAGAGAAGCTTCTCCCATCACCTGTCTCGTTTTTGCCTGGACCTGTACGTGTTTCAAAAGAAATTCTCCAGACTCTTGGACGCCAAGCCTTCTCTCATCGTGATGCTGCCTTTATGGAGCTGATAAGGAGAGTACAAGTATCTCTGACACAAATGACGCAAGCGAAATTTGTACAAATTATGATTGGTACAGGAACACTTGCTAATGATGCTGTCGCCGCACAGCTGGCTTTATTAAAAGGAAAGGGACTTGTTTTAAGCAACGGAGAATTCGGTGAACGCTTAGTTAATCGAGCAAAAAGGTATCAATTACAATGTCGAATAGTAAGAAAGACTTTGGGTGAGCCTTTTACAGAAACTGAGCTTGCTGCAGAACTAGATGCAGAAATTGATTGGATATGGTATGTACACTGTGAGACCTCAACAGGCACTGTCAACGACATTGATAGGATAACGAGGGTGATTGGTGGAAAACCGATAAAACAGGCTGTGGATTGTATAAGTACAATAGGAGCACTGCCTGTCGACCTTAAGAATGTATACTTGGCAACAGGGGTGAGCGGCAAAGGCATTGAATCGATTTCAGGATTAGCGCTCGTGTTTCATAATCAGGAGATACAACCAAATGAACAAATTCCGCCATATTTAGATTTAGGGTTATACTACCTCCATAATAGTGTCCCTTACACCCATTCATCCTCCTTGCTAAGTGCCCTTGAGCAAGCGCTTACTAAGGATTTTACGAAAAAATACAGCGATGTTGCTAGTATGTATGCATACACTTATAAAAGATTAACAGACTCACAGTTCGAATTATTACCAAAAGAACAGCAACATTCCTCTCCGATCATCTCCATTATTCTTGATAAGCAGATATCAAGTGTTGAAATTGGGGAATGGATGAGAAGACAGGGCTATTATCTTCATTATCAAAGTAGTTATTTACAAGAAAGAAATTGGATTCAAATTTCCATGTTAGGAAATGTATCGCTTGCTGCAATAATCGATATGCTCGATTTATTTGAGTCGATGTGTTTATATTTACGGAATTTACAGGGTGAAATCAACGAGGCATTGGTGGAATAAGGATAAACCAACTTGAAAATTTGTATAACTTAACTAATTTTGAATAATTTTATTATTCAAATATGACAATGACTTTTTTTATTTAGGAAGATAATATTCTTTAATAACAAAAGATGTTATATTTATTAACATGAAGGGTTTTTGATTATTACGAAACTCTCGGAAAATTAACCAATCGTCAAATATGCTGCAATATTAAGGAGGTCTCGTAAGATGTCATCAGATGAGTATTCAGTCTTAGAAACTATTGCAGCAAGTGAGCAAGGTGGCTATTTAGCCACAATTATAGATGTAACAGGTTCTGCCTATCGAAAGGAAGGAACAATGATGTACTTTTCTGAAAATAATCAGGAAAGGGGTTTATTAAGCGGCGGTTGTGTAGAACAGGATATAGTAGCAAGAATGGAGAACTGGGAAACAGGAATATCTTCTGCTTCCGTCCATTATGATATGCGCTCAGAGGATGATTTATCATGGGGGCAAGGAGTTGGGTGTGACGGGAGCATTACTGTACTGATGGAAGAACTCGATGATAAAGCTATGAATAATATTAAAATCGTAAAGAAATGGTTGGATAAAGGCCTAGCAGTTGAACATATAAAGGTGCTTGATGAGGACTTAAGTTCTCAAGCCTCCTTATTTAAGAATGAAACAGGAGAACGTATTGGTAATTGGGAGACTGTTAACCTTGCCGCCATTCCAGAAAAAAAGCTTATGCAAAAACATGATGGTGGTTATTATTTTCGGCAAACCTTTCGGGCACAGCCGCGCCTGATTATTTATGGTGCTGGTCCTGATGCAAGACCAGTTGCAGATATTGCTAAAAAAGCAGGTTTTCATGTTATAGTCGCTGATTGGCGCCCGGCTTTATGTATTAAAGAGCATTTTCCTGATGCCGATATGCTTGTTATTGGCAATCCTGTAGAGCTATTGGAAGATATCGAGGCAGGATGTACAGATTATATTGTGATAATGACACATCACTTTCAAAAGGATAAAGAGCTATTAAACTATTTGCTCAAGAGGGAATATGCCTTTGCCGGTATTTTAGGATCTAAAAAGAGAGCGGACCGTTTGTTGGAACAAAAAACAAAACCAGTCTGGCTGCATTCACCGGTTGGACTCCCAATAAATGCAGAAGGACCAGAACAAATTGCCATTAGTATCGCAGCACAGTTAATCACTGTTAAAAACAGTATAGTTTGCACTCCAGGGCTAGAAGGATGAATGTGATTTACTTGGCAGCAGGTCAAAGTAAACGAATGGGCTGCAAAAAACTTACCTTGCCAGTTAACGGAGAAGCCTTAGGTATGAAAGCACTGCGAACAATAATTACTATACCATCTGCTTATGTGTTTATTGTTGTGAATAAGCAAGATACATTGGAATGGATTTCCGCAGATATTAAGGAAAGGCTTTTAAAAGGCCGTGGTGAAATTGTTATAGCAGAGGATTCAGATAAAGGTCAGTCATACTCTCTAAGAGCAGGAATCAGGCAAGCAATGGAGCATAGAGCTTCCAGTGTAATGATTTGTTTGGCTGATCAGCCTTTCATAACAACAGATTTGCTGCGGCACATTAGTTCTGCGCAAATAAAGGGAGAGCAAAAATACGTCGCTTGTATCCATAATGGCGAAATAAAACCGCCTGTAGTTCTTTCATCGTCATTATTTCAGCAGGTCCTTTTATTGACTGGTGACATGGGTGCAAAAAAAATTTTACAGAAAAAAGACGTAAAAGGAACAGAACTTCCTATAACAGATGAAGCGTTATTTATTGATATTGATACAATCGAGGAATATAAGCGATTTTGTGTAAAAAAGGAAGGGAGGGACAAAAGATGAGCAGCTCACAAAATTTAGAGCAGCCAATTGTTGATATACCTGTTACTTTAGAAGATGTATTTTCGTTACAAAGAGAAGAAAGTGTATTTGTTGCTGGTGGAACTCTTTTGCAATTAAATTGGGAATCAGGACAGCATAAACCCAATCATTTAATTAGCTCCCATAAGCTTGATAGATTAAAAGGAATTGCAGAAGAAACATTAAACGGTGAGAACTATTTGCGAATTGGCTCATCTACCCTTCTGTCTGCGTGTATTTCCGATGTGAATATTCAGAAAAAAGCGAAAATTATAACAGGAGCATGCGAAAAAATTGCTGCTCCTGCTGTGCGCAATAGAGGGACAATAGGAGGAAATGTCTGCAGCAGAGTCGGAGATACCATCCCTGCACTGTTTGTGTTGGATGCTAAGCTTGAGTTTTTTAACGGTACTTCCACTTACATTATTACTGTGACAGAATGGCTGCAGGAAAGCCAATTGGCAGGACCACCTCTTTTACTGAGTATTCTCATTCCGTATGAAAAGAGTAGGGAGAGCCGTTCGTTTTTTCAAAAGATAGGCAGAAGGGAAAGCTTTACGGCTGCCATCGTTTCTACTGCTGGCTATATGAAGCTAAGAAATGAATTCATCACAGATATCAAGCTTGCGATTGGAGGAGGAGCTCATCTCCCGCAAAGGCTTGTAGAAGGTGAGGCATACTTACTTAATAAAGATTGGAAAAAAACGAATTGGCAAGAGTTTCGAGCACTGCTTGAAACGAGCTTCCAATCATATTCTGATCCCTTTATTTCAGATAGCTACAGAAGGAAAGCAGCTGCCAACATTATCACCGCAAATATTCTTCAAATCCTAAAAAACGAAAAGGGAGGAGAAGATAAAAGATGCATTTAACGAGAGAAAGCTCAGGTGAGAGATGGAAGGCGAGAAGGGATGGCATCCAAAAGGTGACAGGAGAATTAAAGTATCTCACAGATATGTCTTTTCCTAACATGCTTTTTGGAACAGTGCTGCGCAGTGAACATGCTTATGCAAGGATAACCAGTATCGATACGACAGAGGCCAAAAAACTTCCTGGTGTAAAAGCAGTTTTAACAGCTGAAGATGTTCCTGGCTTAAATGGCTTTGGAATTGTGATACAGGATCAGCCGGTATTTTGTGATGATGTGGTCAGATACGTTGGCGATGCCATTGCGGCTGTTGCAGCAGATACGTTTGAAATAGCAGAAAAAGCGGCAGCTCTCATTAAAGTTGACTACTCCCCGCTTCAGCCGATTACAGACCCTGAAGACAGCTTGAAGGAGAAAACAGTTAAGCTGCATGATAATGGAAATCTACTTCATAAGGCGGTTTTTGAAAAAGGAGGAAATATGGAGGCTGCTTTTGCAGCTTGTTCTTATATTTTAGAAGAAGTTTACTATACTCCAAGACAAATGCATGCCTATATGGAGACTGAAGGAGGAGTCGCTGTCCCTGAGAAGAATGAGATTTGCGTTTATGCACCAACACAGCATGGATTTAAAGACCAGAGTCAGCTTGCGAGAATATTAAATATTCCTGAAAGCAAGATAAGGGTTGTATCAAGTCCAATAGGAGGTTCATTTGGCGGCAAGGACGAATTAAACATCCAGCCATATATTTGTCTGCTTGCAATGGTGACAGGGCAGCCTGTGAAAATTCACCAGTCAAGAAGAACATCTGTTAAGGCAGGATTAAAACGACATCCAATGAAAATAACCATGAAAACAGGTGTGGATAAGGAAGGGAAAATCCTTGCACATAAGGTGCGGATTTTGGCGGATACAGGTGCTTATGCCACATTAGGACCAGCTGTTCTAGATTTCTCTGTTGAGCACAGTGCAGGGCCTTACATGATGGAAAATATACAGGTAGAAGGCTATTCTGTCTACACGAATAACGGTGTTGCTGGAGAATTTCGGGGTTTTGGCGGCAATCAAGTCACTTTTGCTCTTGAAAGCCAAATGGAAAGAATCGCAGAAGCCGTAAATATGAGCAGTACAGAGCTTCGCAAAAGGAACTTGCGAAAAACAGTAGATCCTGGCCCAGTAGATCAGCCTATTGTCCCTACTGCAGGTGCCCGGCATGTTTTGGAGGAAATTCTGAAATCACCTATTTTACAGGAACCCTCAAGCTTAGTGGATGAAAATCGGCCCTTTGTTCTAAAGGGAAGAGGCTACAGTATCACGATGCATGGCGGTGGTCTAGGTTATGGGAGGTCAGATCCCTCTGGTGCGAGGTTATCATTAAATGAAGAAGGAAAGCTCGACATTTCTTTTGGGTTTGAAGAATGTGGTCAAGGGCTGCTGTCCACAATTGAAATGATTATGACAGAAGCCTTCGGCTGCTCTCCGGATGATATTGACATAACGATTGGTGATACAGCAAAAGTTCCTCATTCCGGCTCCTCTACTGCTTCAAGAGCTACAAATATGGTCTGGACCGGCATAAAAAAGCTGAAAGGTGAATGGTCGGAACAATTACTTTCCTTTGTTTCTGAAAAATCAAGTGTTGCGAAAGAATGGTTGAAGACAGGTGTTGGCGGTGTATGGAAATGTAGCGAAAAGGAGAATGAAACACTTGTAATGACATATAAACAGATTGCAGACACAATAGAAAAACGCCCGCAGGTTACTGTTAGCTATCACTTTCCGACAACGTCAAAAAGCATTGATGGCGGGCATTATCTTTATACCTTTGCAGGAGCAGCTGCAGAAGTGGAGGTCGACGCGTTGACTGGCAGAGTCTATGTGAGCAGGCTTGACCATACTATTGCTGCTGGTCCAGTTGTTAATCCAATGGGTTATTTAGGCCAAATTGAAGGTGGAGGCAGCATGGCGCTCGGTTTTACAATCATGGAGGATGCTGTAATGGAAAACGGCAGGTATATGACAGAAAATTTTGATTCCTATTTAATTCCCACGATTCTTGATATTCCAAAGCAAACAAATGTCACAGCAATTGAGCATTTAGAACCTGGAGATGACTTTGGACCAAGAGGTGTTGGCGAAATAGGCACGGTTGCTGTCGCTCCTGCGATTGTAGCGGCGATTCATGATGCTACTGGTCATTGGGTTAATAAGCTCCCTATTAACTCAGAGGAAATGATGGGATACGCCATGAGTAGAATAAATAAGGATGTCACAAACGAATGGATGGGAGGAAACTCTATATGAAGGAGCAGCTTAAAGCAGAGAAAAGGATCAAATTTCATGTGAATGGACAGTTGGTCGTTATTGCTGTTCCTGCAACATACCGGCTCGTGGACATTCTGAGACAGGAGTTAAGCTTGACTGGAACGAAAGTTTCCTGTGAAGTAGGCAGATGTGGTGCGTGCTCTGTCATATTGGATGGAAAGCTTGTTAATTCCTGCCTAGTCATGGCCTATCAGTTAGAGGATACAGAAATACAAACAATTGAAAGTGTCAGCGCAGAAGCCTTGCATCCAATCCAAGAGGCCTTTTTACAAGGAGGTGCACTACAATGTGGGTATTGCACACCTGGGATGATTATGGCATTAAAAAGCCTGTTAGATGAAGAACAGCAGCCAACAAGAGAGGAAGTGCTACAGGGACTTTCGGGTAATTTATGCAGATGCACAGGCTATGAAGGTATATTACGGGCGGTTGACATTCTGCATAATACGCAAAAATAACAGCTGACAGAAGGAAAGGCGGAAGCTTATGTATACATTAGAAGAAATAAATAAAATGGATAAGGAACAGTTCATAGAAAGAATTGGCTGGGTTTTCGAGCATACCCCTTGGGTTGCGAGTAAAGCATGGGATTTATTGCCTGCCATACATTCACTTAATCAATTACATGAGATTATGGTGCAGGTAGTGAAGGAAGCACCAAAGGATGAGCAACTGAATTTAATTAGAGCACATCCTGATTTAGGTGGCAGAATCCAAATGACTGATTCCTCTGTGAAGGAGCAGCAGGGAGCAGGTTTAGATCAGTTGTCAGAAGCGGAATTCGAAAGCTTTCTGCTGCTAAATAATGAGTATCGAAGAAAATTTGATTTTCCTTTTATTCTTGCTGTAAAAGGGCATACGAAAGACACTATTTATCATGAAATGGAAAGAAGGATGAAGCATTCAATAGAAGAAGAGTTTGCTACAGCATTATCACAAATTTTCAAGATTTCTTTCATAAGGCTTGAGGGTATCGTGAAGGATGCACTTGAAGCATAAAACGGTGAGGAGGCAGGAGATGAAGACAGGAATAACAACACATGTATTAGACTTAATTCAGGGATTACCGGGAAGCAATATACATGTAGAATTGTGGCAGTACAAAGATTTGGAGCGATTGCTTCTATCGAGTGCCATTACAAATGCAGATGGAAGGATAGAACAACCACTTTTGGACGAATTGATTCCTGGAGAATTTGAAATAGTGTTTTATCTAAAAGATTATTGGCAGAGCACGAAAACAACTAATGTTTTATTTGAAACTGTGCCAATTCGGTTTATTGTGAAGGAGGGAGAGACACATTATCATATACCACTACTTTTGTCAGCATGGGGTTATCAAACATACCGAGGAAGCTGATAAATCCACAACAATAAAAGTACAGCATTTTTTATAGAGAGGATGAAGCTTATGAAAATGTTTGATGTGGTAATAAAGAATGGGAATGTTGTGCTTGAAAATGTAGTGGAAATGGTCGACATTGGCATTAAGTCTGGAAAAATAGTAGAAATAGCGAAAGAAATAGATTGTAACAATGCAACAGTAGTTATTGATGCTGCTGGCCTGCATGTTTTTCCTGGGCTTATAGACACACATGTTCACTTCAATGAACCAGGCAGAACCGAATGGGAGGGCTTTGAGACAGGTAGTAAAAGCTTGGCAGCGGGCGGAGCAACTACTTTTTTTGACATGCCTTTAAACAGTCATCCACCAACTATCGACTTGGACGGCTATGAGCAAAAGGATGCTTTAGGTAAACGGAAATCTCTTATCGATTATAGGCTTTGGGGTGGACTTGTCCCGCAAAATATCGAGCGGTTGGAAGAGTTGCATGTTGCTGGTGTCATTGGGTTTAAGGCATTTATGTCCAACAGTGGGATAGACGATTTTCAAGCTGCAGATGATAAAACATTGTATGCAGGAATGAAGAAAATCGCAGCGCTTGACAGTATTCTTGCTGTTCATGCAGAAAGTGACATTATTACAGAGGAATTAGGGAAGCTGGTTGAAAAAGAGGATGGTCATTCCTTTTCAGCATCTCGGCCAATTTATTCTGAATTAGAAGCAGTAAACCGCATTCTCTCCTTTGCAGAAGCAACGAAATGCAAGGTTCATATTGTACATATAAGCAGCAGTGAGGTGCTAAAACCAATAATTGCTGCCAAAAAACGGGGAGTTGACGTGTCTGTGGAAACTTGTCCTCACTACTTATCACTGACCGTCGATGATTTGGATAAACTCGGGGCAGTTGCCAAATGTGCACCGCCACTAAGAACAGGCCAAGAAGTGGAGGGCCTATGGCAGGCTATTAAAGCAAAAGCAATTGACATAATCGGCTCCGATCATTCGCCTTCATTAGAATCGATGAAAAAAGGCAGATTATCTGACGCTTGGGGAGGAATTTCAGGCTGTCAGTCGACTTTATCTGTTTTACTAGAGGAGGGCTATTGGAAAAGGGAGGTAGATCTGTCGATTATCGCTAGCCTCATAAGTAGTAATCCTGCTAAACGCTTCGGATTATACCCACAGAAAGGAAAAACTGAAGTTGGAAGTGACGCAGACTTTTGCTTAGTCGATTTAAAAAGGGAATATACATTAAAAAAAGATGATCTTTTTTATCGAAATAAACAAAGCCCTTATATTGAAAAAACATTTAGGGGAAAAGTGACGAGGACTATTCTACAAGGTAGGACGGTCTATGAGGAACTAGTTTAGTATGTTCATGGCTTGTATGTAAGAAATCTTACTAATAAAGAGTGCAATGCGCTCTTTTTTTATTTTGCTTTTGAAAAGATACATGCAGTAAAAGACGAACTATATTTCGATAGTATTTAAAAAATGTTCGTAATTTTTCTAAAAAACTCTTGAAATATATAGTTGGTTTACGGTATTATGCTCAATAAAGGAACGAAAGTTTGAGGGGGATGATTTAATGTTCGGAGCTCCAACTTCCAAACATACGAAAAAAATAATGCTTCTTGGTGCAGGGGAATTAGGAAAAGAAGTAATTATAGAGGCACAAAGGCTCGGAGTAACGACTATTGCTGTCGACCGCTATGAAAATGCGCCGGCAATGCAGGTTGCCCATCGTTCATATGTGGTAGACATGCTGGATGGACAAGCATTGAGAGAAGTCATTATTAGTGAAAAGCCGGATTTTATCGTACCTGAAATTGAAGCAATCGCTACAGAAATGCTTGTCGAATTAGAAATGGAAGGCTTTAACATCATTCCAACAGCTAATGCCGTTCATCTGACAATGGACAGAGAAGGAATCAGAAGATTGGCGAGTGAGAAATTAAATGTGCCGACAGCTAAGTATGAGTTTGCAGATAGTTTGTTAGAATTAGAGGATGCAGTTGCGCATATTGGTGTTCCTTGTGTCATTAAACCGCTTATGAGTTCCTCAGGAAAAGGGCAAACCATTTGCAAAAGTGCAGATGAAATTGAAAAGTCATGGCAGGAAGCGGTCGAAGGCGGACGAGGCAGGAAGACTAGGGTTATTGTCGAGGAATTCATCTCCTTCACTTCTGAAATCACGCTGCTTACCGTTCGTTCCGTTAATGGAACTCACTTTTGCCCGCCGATTGGCCATATACAAAAGGATGGGGATTATATAGAATCGTGGCAGCCGCATCAAATGTCAGCAGACCAACTTGTGCAAGCTGAATTAATCGCCAAACAAATTACAGATTCCCTTGGTGGATACGGCCTATTCGGTGTTGAGCTTTTCCTTACAGACAATGGTGTCTATTTCAGTGAGGTATCACCAAGACCACATGACACTGGCATGGTGACGATGGCCACACAGGAGTTGTCTGAATTTGCACTTCATGTACGTGCTGTGCTGGGGTTACCAATTCCGCACATCAGACTAAATTCACCAGGTGCGAGCAAAACGCTTAAGGCTGTAGAAGATAATATTGATTATGAAATTAGTGGTGTGGAACAAGCACTTGCTTCGCCTGACAGCCAAATTCGGATTTTTGGGAAACCAAAAGCAACGGTTGGAAGACGCTTAGCTGTTCTTCTCCAAAAAGGAGAAACAGTGGAGGAAGCACTAGAAAATGCTCGTAAGGCTGCCTCAAAGCTCACTATCTCCTATGGTAATTAAACTAGGACATAGATTCATCTATGAAAAAACTACAACTTAAAGCAGGGAGACTACTATGAAAACAAAAAATCGCTGGCTAATTGCCCTTTCAGCAGTGGGTATTCATATTTCAATTGGATCTGTTTATGCATGGAGTGTGTTTACAAAGCCTTTAGAAGCAACTTATAATTGGAGCTTAACAAGTATCTCTTGGACTTTCAGTATCGCTATTTTATTTCTAGGTCTTTCCGCAGCTTTTTTAGGACATTTTGTGGAGAAGTTTGGACCAAGAGCTGCAGGAACACTTTGTGCCGTATTGTTCGGAATTGGGATGGCAGGTTCAGGCTTTGCTGCAAGTATTGAATCCTTACCGCTCCTTTATATTACGTATGGTGTTTTTGGAGGAATTGGTCTTGGTGTAGGTTATATTACTCCTGTTTCGACCTTGGTAAAGTGGTTTCCCGATAAGCGTGGATTAGCAACAGGTTTAGCTATAATGGGCTTTGGTTTTGCATCAATGGTGAGCAGTCCAATCATGAATAAGTTAATCGGATCTGTTGGAATACCTTCGACTTTTTATATTTTAGCAATTGTATATTTTGTTATCATACTAGCTTCTGCTCAATATTTAGCACCGCCACCACAGGATTATGTGCCTGCAGGCTACCAAAAAGCTATTGAATCAGGTAAAGCTATCACAAAAACAGACCTATCACAGCTAACAGCAAATGAAGCAATTAAAACAAAAAGATTCTGGGCTTTATGGGTTATGTTGTTTATTAATATAACATGTGGAATTGCCATCCTCGCTGTAGCATCTCCGATGGGTCAAGAGCTTGCTGGAATGTCTGTTACAGGTGCAGCTCTTTTAGTAGGTATCATGGGTGTCTTTAATGGAATTGGAAGAATAGCTTGGGCTTCAGTATCCGATTATATCGGGCGCCCTAATGTATATACATTGTTTTTCGCGATTCAGATTGCTGCCTTTTTTGTTTTGCCTCATTTACAAGAGGCAGTATCGTTCTCTATAATAGTATTTATCATTATGTCTTGCTACGGTGGAGGCTTTGCATCCATTCCTGCCTATATTGGAGATATGTTTGGAACAAAGCAGCTTGGTGCCATTCATGGGTATATATTGACAGCATGGTCTGCAGCAGGTATAGCAGGTCCAAGATTCGTCTCATGGATTAGAGATACAACAGGAAGCTACGGCGAAACGTTAACTGTATTTTCGTGTATGTTTATCGTATCTCTAGCAATCTCTTTATTAATCCGTCTGGATATCAAAAAAATTAAACTAATGAACAAAGAAATTAACGGAGGCAATAGTATTTAATAGGTTGGGGGCTTCCCCTGACCTTTTTTTTAGTTTATCCTCCTATGAATGGAGATTTGTAAGAATGGAAAACTTTAATGCTCAGTTTGTCATATCCTTCCTTATTATTGCTTTAGGCTATTGCTTAAAGAAGTGGAATATTTTAAAGGAAAAAGACGGAGAAGCAATGGCGCGGCTTATTTTTAATGTAACATTGCCAAGTTTAATCATTGTGACCTTTCACAGTATTACCATCGATTCCTCGCTAATGATGCTTGTTGTACTCGGGTTTGTGTATGGAATTATTGTAGCTATTTTAGGATTGTTTATTTTCAGGAAAGAAGCAAGACGGGATAAAGGTATGCTTGGCATGCTTATTCCAGGGTTTAATATTGGATTGTTTGCTTACCCATTAGTGCAAGGGATATGGGGCGAGGTAGGTATAAAGTACTTCGGGATGTTTGACATCGGTAATGCCATAATTACGTTTGGCGTCAGTTACTTAATCGGCAGTTATTATGCGAAAGAGGATGTTGTGCTTAACTTTAAGCATGTAGCCGGAAAAATGGGCAGGTCGATTCCTTTAATGACATATGTAATCATTTTTATCATCAATCTTACAGGCTTGCCCTTGCCGGGTACAGTCATTGATATCACTTCCGTTATATCAAAAGCCAATATGCCGCTTTCCTTGCTGCTTCTTGGAATCTATTTAAACTTCTCCTTCCAAAAGAGCTACTGGAAAGGAATCGGTAGAGTTCTTGGTATACGATATGGGGTTGGGCTGTTTTTTGGATTATTAGGATTCTTTCTTTTGCCTGTCGATGACATGTTTCGCTATACCGTATTAATCGCACTAATCCTGCCAATGGCCACATCTGTATTACCTTATAGCGTCGAATTCAAATACAATCAAAGATTCGTCGGCACAGCAGCAAACCTGTCTATCTTGATTAGCTTTGTCCTGTTGTGGGTTATTGGCAATATGATTGTTTAACAAAAAAAGAGGCTGGGACAATACAAAAGATAAGCTTTCTAAACACGAATAATAGAATTACAACTAAATTTGAAAAATGAAAGTTGTGTCTAAATAGAATGTTGAGTTAAAGTTAGTTCGTTTCATTGCGCGCTCGTCCTCGCGCTTTCCGCGGGGAGGAAGATGAGCCTCCTCGTCTTCGCCTGCGGGGTCTCATCCTTTCCTCTATTTCCCTTAGTAGTCGAGTGACCTCCGCTCCATTCCACTAAGTTTTCTAATCAGTGTATTAAAACTAAAAAACAAAAAACCGAACTATTTAATCATTGGTTGATTAAGTAGTTCGGTTTTTATACAGATTCACTTACTTATGTCCCAGCCTCTTTTATTTCGTTATAAAATTCTCCGTATAATACGGCTGTTCATCCTCATTAAAGGCTACACCTACACCTAAATAGGTGAAGCCTTCTTGCAGGATATTCTCTCTATGTCCGAGAGAATTCATTAAACCTTCATGTGCGAAGATACTGCTGTATTGACCATAAGCAAGATTTTCGCCAGCCATTGTGTATTTAATACCATCATCAAGCATGCGGTCAAAGGGAGATTCTCCATCCAAGTTTGTATGGTCAAAATAATTATTAATAGCCATATCCTCACTATGCTTTTTAGCGGTTACCTTTACAGTATCCTCCCAAGTCAAAATACCTAATTTATTATTGACCCTGCTTGCATTCGTTAAATCAAACAGCTGGTATGCAAAGCCTTCCTCGAGCTCTGTGCTTCCATCTGTATAAAAGTCTTTTTTACTGTCTTCTAATGTTTTTGTTACAATCTGCATCGCCGTTACCGTATTATTCTCATGTTTATCGAAGAAAACAGTGACATAATTGCCATCTAGTTTAAATACCTCGTAATCTCGGTCATCTGGGAACTTATAGCGGACAAACCCTTTTGTCAGCTCATCAAGTGGATCGCCTAACGTCTTCAAGACACTGTCCTTACTGCTGCCGCTTTTTATACCATCCGTAGATGAAATCAAGTCCTGATTCGTATACAGTGCAGCTACTTTATTATTCGAATCATAACCGACCATCACGAAATTTTGATAGTTTTCGTGATATGTATTCCATGATATCCCGTACTCATTTATAGACACACGCTGGGGCTTACCTTGACTCTTCTCAACAGATTCCTTTGAATCACCCATTTGGATATTATAAATAGAGAATGTTTGCTCGGAAGGAGTTTCTAACTGAGGTTTTTCTGCCTGCTTTGTTTGCTGGTCAGATTCAGCAGAAGGATTCCAGTCAGGAAGGACATCTTGTGTGTCTTGAAAAAGCTCTTTACCTTGTGTGATGAGGTTTTCAAAAAAATCTGCAGCATCCTGTGCATTCACTTCTGTTTTCATATAATCAATAGCTGAAGGAACGGATTCAGCGCCTGTTTTATGTTGTATATATTGAACACCGGCATAAACAATTAAACAAAGTAATGCCAGCTTAAAAAGTCTTCTCAACATATTTCCCTCCATTCATTTACATGATTGCCGTATTTAAGAAAAAACATAAGCAGAATATTAATTATTCGCCTTATATAGAGTATAAAAACTCGTAAAAGAGGGGAATGGTTCATTAAAATTATAGCATTTTCCTAGAACTGATTCATCTTTTGACATAAGGAAAAATCTTCTTGTTTCTATCTTTGCAAATATGTTTCAACAAATAAATCATGTAATATCGCTGTAATTTACACGTAATGGGCTAGGAGGGAAAAACATGCTATAATAGTGAGGTAACAAAAAGCATGGATATGGTTTCCAAGCTATAAAGTGCTACATATTAGTGATGCAGTATCGTTTTAAATGATATTTTGTTTAAGATTAATTTTGAAAGGGCATTACTAACGTGAATAGTACTAAAGGAGGCTACAATATGCATTTAGTTAGGGCCGATATTGATCAGCTTTTGCAGGATACGCTGGATATGGCAAGCGGTATCTGTAAATGGGACATCAAGAATATTGAGATTGATGATCTATTAGAAGATACAAAAAACTGGAATTAAATTTATTCTTATAAAGTCTAAATCACTTTTGAAAAGACGATGCTTCTTTTCCGAACTGATTTAGATTTTTTTGTGCATAAAATAGTTAACTTAATTTATAAAATATTTAGAATAATTGCAGGGATTTTTCTTCGTTTGCCGAAACAATAAGATAAGTAATGAAAAAAAGGAGATGAAATAGTTGGGGACAAGCGATTTAAATGCCATTCAAACAAAAACAAAGGAAATTTTGGAGGAATCCTTTGCGATTTTAGAACAATATTTGCAATTGGAAACAGTATCCGCGCAAAGTAAAGCAATTCCGGAAACAGTAGCTTATATTTCTACTGTAATGGAAGACTTTGGTGGTGAAGTGAAAGTGTTAGATGACCTTGGAGGAAACCCTGTCGTTTATGGATTTTTTCCTGCTGGCGAAAAAGGCGATGCCTCTAAAACACTTTTATATTACAACCATTACGATGTGCAGCCAGCAGAGCCGCTTGAGGAATGGGTAACAGAACCATTTTCACCTGCTGTTTATGACGGCAAGCTGTTTGCAAGAGGAGTTTCTGACAATAAAGGTGATACTATTGCAAGGCTGACTGCACTCAAGGTCCTCCAAGAAGCAGAAGGTGGCTTGCCTTGTAATGTGAAGTTTTTGATTGAGGGCGAAGAGGAAATTGGCAGTCCTAATTTAACTCCTTATTTAGAAAAGTATGCCGAACTGTTTGAAGCAGATGCGTGCATTTGGGAATTTGGTGGAAAGGATGAACAGGAGCGAATCAGCATGGTTGCTGGTATTAAAGGAATGGCTTATATGGAGCTGACAGCTGTTGGTGCAGATATAGATATGCACTCCTCCGTTGGTGCATATGTAGATAATGCGGCATGGAGACTTGTTCATGCGTTAGCCTCCATGAGAAATGAGCAGAATGAAATTATTGTGGAAGGCTTCTATGATGGCATTACACCACCGACAGAACTAGAAGAGGAAGTGGTTAAGTCATTGCCATTTAGTGGGAAGGCTGTACAAGAACTCTATGGACTGAAAAGACCTTTAATAACAAATGGTTTAGGACAAGACCCTCGTTATGCAATGGTGTTTGAACCGACGATGACAATTTGCGGGATGGAAAGCGGCTATACAGGAGAAGGAGCAAAAACGGTGTTGCCGAAAAGTGCAAAGGTAAAGCTTGATTGCCGTCTCGTTCCAGGACAGGATCCAAATCATATTTTTGAGAGTGTTGAAAATCACTTGAAAAAGCATGGTTTCCATGATGTGTCCGTAAAATTAATTAATGGTCAAAAGGCATATCGTTCTGACTTCAGTCATCCATTTATCAGCCATGTAAAAAACACTGCGAAAGAAGTATATAATCGTGATGTAGTGCTTGCACCAAATTCAGCAGGCACAGGTCCAATGTTTGACTTTGGCAGGGTGCTGAAGCTGCCGATTGTCAGTACAGGAGTTGGCTGGGTCGGAAGCAAGGCTCATGCACCAAATGAAAGCATTCGCTTGAAGGATTATGAAGAAGGTATTGTGTATATGGCTCAGATGCTCAAGGGCTTTCCAGCAGCTTTAGAAGCAGAAAAGCTAGAGCTGTAAAAATCGTATAAAAGAAATATATGCGAGCCCATTAGGCTAACATATATTTCTTTTTGCTTTCTGCATGATATTGACTTACCAAATGGAAAACTTTTAAAAAAATATCAACCTTACCTCTTTCCCTCCTGAAAAGTTGCGTTATAATAGATAGAAATAATAATTTACATATGAAGGAGTTTTTCAACGTGAGTGAACAAACAATCACAGTAACATTAGCGACAGAAAAAAAACCGAAGCCAGATCCGTCTAAATTGGAATTCGGGAAAGTATTTACAGATCATATGTTCATGATGGATTACACTGTAGAGAACGGATGGCATAATGCACAAATTCTGCCATACCAACCAATCACGTTAGATCCTGCTTCAGTTATTTTCCACTATGGACAAGCTGTATTTGAAGGTATGAAGGCATATTTAACAGCAGAAGACAAAGTATTATTATTCAGACCTGAAAAGAACATGGAGCGTCTTAATAGATCTAATGAGCGTCTTTGCATTCCTGATATTGATGAAGAATTTGCACTTGATGCATTAAAGCAGCTGATCAACGTGGATAGAGAGTGGATACCAACTGGTGAGGGAACATCTCTTTATATTCGTCCATTCGTTATTTCTACACAACCATTCTTAGGGGTTGCTGCTTCGATCAGCTATAAATTTATGATCATCCTGTCTCCAGTAGGATCATACTATAAAGAAGGGGTAAAACCTGTAAAAATCTTTGTTGAAAATGAGTATGTTCGTGCAGTTGCAGGTGGAACGGGTTCAGCGAAAACAGCTGGAAACTACGCATCAAGCTTAAAAGCACAACAAATTGCTACACAAAAAGGTTATTCTCAAGTTCTTTGGCTTGATGGTGTCGAAAAGAAATATATTGAAGAGGTTGGGGCAATGAACGTCTTCTTCAAAATTGGTGATGAAGTAGTAACACCTGTATTAAACGGAAGCATCCTTGAGGGTGTAACGAGACGCAGTGTTCTTGATTTGTTGAAGCACTGGAATGTTCCAGTTGTAGAACGCAAAATCTCTGTTGAGGAAATTTTCGAAGCTTCAAAAAATGGCGAGCTGAAGGAAGCGTTCGGAACAGGTACAGCAGCAGTTATTTCTCCAATTGGTGAGTTCCTTTGGAATGAAACATCCATTACTTTGAACAACGGAGAAACAGGCGAGCTTGCGAAAAAAATCTATGATACTTTGACTAACATCCAAAACGGAAGAGAAGAAGATCCGTTTGGCTGGACAGTGGAAGTATAATTGATAAAAAAAGGATGGTGCTTTTCATAGCACCATCCTTTTTTTATGAATTTGGTGTTTCCCTGTATAAAGGAAGTGTACAACACCGGAAAGCTCCGCCGGATTTAATGATTTCTGTAATGTCCACTTCAATCACAGTGAAACCCCGCTTGCGTAGCTCTGCATTAACCCTATTATTAACAGGCAAGCTAATTACTTTATTGTGGCCAATAGACAATACATTTGTGCCAAGTGTTGCTTGTTCTTCCTTTGTTACCTCAATAAGAGAATACCGCTTTTTCAACAGCTCTAATTTTTGCTTTTCAATTTCTCCTGGATAAATCAACGCATCGTTTGGCGACAGGATATTAAAAACACAATCTAAATGCAAAAAGCTGTCAGTGAACGGAATATCAACCACTTCATAATTCGGCAGTAACGTTTTTATATGCTCGATTGATTTCTTGTTCGTACGATTGCTGACACCAATATAAATAGTGGATCCATCGATAAGAACATCTCCGCCTTCAATTTTGTCACTATTTAATTTTGTAAAGGAAATTTCTTGTTCATTCAGCCAGTTTAACAAAACATGTTCCTCACCCTTACGAACATCATGTCCCATTTTAGCAACAAAAGTATGATTGCCCAATGTAAACCCGATATCCCTTGTAAAAACCTGTTCAGGAAACTGTTTTTCTGCAGGCAGGAGCACTACTTCAATGCCTTCCTTTTTCAAAACGTCAACAAATGCCTGATGCTGCTCAGATGCTAATTTAGTATCGATATTATCTTTTAAATATTGCTTTTGAATGTCATTAATCGGTTCTTTAATTGTCATATATAATGGAGATGTTAAAATCACTTTTTTCAATGGGTCATATTCATTATGGCTCCCAATTAAGAATTGATCATTTTTCATATTATAACCTCCATTATTTTAAAAGTATTATCAGCATACAGTATGCTGACATATAACTTTATTTTAACAAATCAAGCATTTAAAATAAATTTTTCAACTGCTTTTGCAACACCGTCATTATTGTTTGTGTCTGTCACGTAATCTGCAATTTGCTTAATATCATCTGGTGCGTTGCCCATTGCAATGCCAAGGCCAGCGAATTCAATCATCGCAGCGTCATTATAGCTGTCACCCATTGCGATTACTTCTTCCCTTTTGATGCCAAGACGGTCAATTAAAATAGATAAGCTAGTTCCTTTCGTAACACCTTTTTCGGTGAATTCAAGGAAAAACGGTTTAGAGCGCATAACGCTTAATTGCTCAGAAAGCTCTGTCTGCAATACTTTCTCCACATTTACTAAAATATCCGCTTCTTTTACCATTAATACTTTAACAACAGGGTCTTTTATATAATCAACGAAGTTTGGCACGGTTTTGATCGGTAACCCAGTAATTTGCGCTTCAATTTCTGTAAATGGGTTATTTTCTTCCGTAATAATAGTATCTCCTACATATGTATGAAGCCAAACCTTTTCCCTTTTACTCAATTCAAATAATTGGTGAACAACCTCTGGAAGAAGTGTGCTGCTGAAAATTTCTTCATTTGTTCTGCAATTTGTAATCTTAGCACCATTAAAAGAAAGAATATAGCTTCCGTAATCAGACAAATGCAATTCCTTTGCAGTTTCCCACATTGCATATGTTGGTCTGCCAGAAGCAAGGACAACCTTAACGCCTTGTTCTTGCGCTTTGATCAGCGCTTTTTTTGTTGCTTCAGAGACTGTGTGATCATCCTGAAGTAATGTGTCATCCATGTCTAGTACAATCATTTTATAATTCATTGTTTTCTCCTCAAAAAAGTTTTTTCTACATATTAAGAATACATGAATATGTATTGATATTATAGTTGAAACGCGGATTTTTTTCTAATGTGAAAAAGGGATAAATTTCCTTTAAAAAGTATTTGAATTATCAGAAAATTGTTGTTATACTATAAAAAAGCAAAGGGGTTGATTCAAATGGAAAAGTATTTATTAAATGCACCACAACAGTCTGAGGGAAATGTTGTTGATTCTTTATTAGCTGAGATGGTCTTGGAGAAAGCCCTTTACAATTTCCGGAAAGAGAAAATCGAAAAACAAATTGATGAAACATTGATTGCTGGAGATAAAGAAGAGTTCTTTCGTTTAACGGAGGAACTAAAAAAATTATCTTAATAGTCGCATTCTATACATTATAAATGAAAGCATGGCTCACTTAAAAGTGGCCATGCTTTTTTGTTAAGAGAATAAAAAATAAAAAGGACACCATAAATGGTGTCCTTACGTTATTGAGGCAATAAACTGCGCTCCACATAGCGCATTAAATGTTCATTGACTTATTCAATAGAGCTCATCGCAAGAATTAATATATCATAACTATTTGGTGAAAGCAATTAATTATTTTTTCAGAATAATCAACAGCTGTTTAAAGGTTAGAAAATTACTAACATGTAAGCCCTTTTTACGGTATAATCTTTATATACTTTTTTAGAGTAGAGGGTGGATAATAGATGACAAAAATGTCTCAAGTTGCTGCATATATGGAAGAACATACAAATGTCCTTGCTCTTGAAATAGTAGAAGGTGTTCTCGCCAGCTTGGATATAAGCATTTCAGATGAAGAGAGAAATAGTGCCATTATAATGTATAAGGAATTTTTAGGCTTTTTTGGTCAATCGCTTTCAGATCAAAAAACAGGAGTGCCTAATGATTTACTAGCGTGGAGCAAACGGAATGCAGAACAGCAACTGTTATCAGGTGGAAGAATATCAGAAATTGTTGTTAGATACCAGCCAACACGGAGAATATTCAATGAATTATTGACAGATTTGAGCAGTGAGTTTGGACTAGCATTGCATGAGAATGCTTCATTAATTAACAAGGTCAACGAGCTGTTGGATATTAGTTTAAATGAAACAGTATCCACTTATGAATGTCTGTCGGAAAGCTATCGTCAACAAACACAGCAGGAAATGGCGGAGCTTTCAGCGCCGGTTGTGCTTGTCAAAGAGGGTGTCGCTGTTTTGCCGCTTATCGGCATCATTGATTCTTACCGTGCTGCCTATATTACGGAAAAGGTAGTACCGTATATTGGGAAATTACAGCTGGAATATTTAATTACCGATTATTCTGGCATAAAAAATATTGATACAGAAATTGCAGCATATCTTAATCAGTTAGGAGAGACTCTTTCCTTGCTTGGAATAAAGGTAATTGTTACAGGCTTGCGTCCTCAACTTGCGCAAACGGTTGTTGAAACAAAGATGAACTTAGGAGCAATTAAGGTGTTTGGCAATTTAAAACAAGCGCTGGAATATTTGCAATAACTGCATTTGTTAAGAATACATTATATTTAAAAAATAGATTAGCACCCCTTGTTTAACAAGGGGTGCTTTTTGTTTTTTAAAACCCGAGCTCAATTGTTTGACGAATTGGATAGGGAAACTATAAGATGACATTACTTCATTTTTTTTACCTGTTATAGGCAATACTAGATAGGTGCATAGGAAGTGTTTTCACGTAAAAAAAATTATGTGAATATAATTACAAAGGAGTGTTTAGTATGAGTAATCAATACGAAAAGCTGTTTAGCCCATTAAAGCTGAGCAACAAATTAGAGCTGAAAAACCGTCTAGTGATGGCGCCGATGACTAATTTTTCATCTAATGAAGATGGCACTGTTACAAAGGCTGAGCTTGATTATTATGCAAGACGTTCTAAAGGTGTTAGCATGGTTATCACTGCTTGTACATATGTTACAGAAAACGGAAAGGGCTTCCCTGGAGAGTTTGCAGGATACTCAGATGAATTTATTCCAAGCTTAAGAGAGCTTGCTACAGCAATCAAAAAGGAAGGATCAAAGGCGATTCTACAAATTTTCCACGGCGGCAGATCATGCCCTCCAAACCTAGTGCCTAATGGCGAGCTTGTAAGTGCAAGTGATGTAGCACAGGAAAATAATGTAGCACCAAGACCTTTAGAAGAAACAGAGATTGAAGAAATCATTGCTGCTTTTGGTGAAACAACAAGACGTGCTGTAGAAGCAGGCTTTGACGGAGTTGAAATTCACGGTGCAAACGGCTATTTGATCCAGCAATTTTATTCTCCACACACAAATAGACGTGAGGACAAGTGGGGCGGCACTGTAGAAAAAAGATTGGCATTTCCACTTGCAGTAGTTGACGCTGTTAAAAAAGCAGCTGAAAAAGCGACAAATCCGTTTATTGTTGGCTATCGTTTCTCTCCAGAAGAGCCAGAAACACCTGGTTTGACTATGGAAGATACATTTACACTTATTGATGCACTTGCAGACAAAGAGCTTGATTATATTCATGCTTCCCTAATGGAGTTTGCGTCAGAGCCAAGAAGAGGAGCGGACACAAGCAAATCAAGAATCGAATGGATTGTTGAGCGTGCAAACGGGCGTGTTCCTGTAATTGGGGTTGGAAGTGTTTATACTGCGGAGGATGCAAAAAAAGCATTTGAGACAGCAGATATCGCATTACTTGCGATTGGTAGAGAACTTATTATCGATCCAGATTTTGTTCAAAAAATCGAACAAGGCAAAGAAAATGAAATTGTATCTGTTTTGGATAAAGATAAACAAGAAGAGCTGGTTATCCCAGATCCACTATGGAATGCAATCATAAACTCTCCAGGCTGGTTCCCGGGAGTATAAGGAATCAAGGCTCCCGGCTGAAACTCCGGGAGCTTTTTCGTTTAAATAATACATTGCTATTGGTAAATCTGCATAAAATAAGAAACTAAGGCTATTTTTAAGACAAGATACGCTGCTAATCCATCTATTGGAAAAAAGTTAGTGTTCTTTTTGGACAGAAGCAATTGCTATCCAGTATCATGGAAGAAATAATACTATTTAAGGAGGATGCAAATGAATTCTTTTAAAGATAGGAATGAAGTTAAAGAAGCAGAAAAATGGAATCTTGGTGATCTCTATGTGACAGAACAAGAGTGGAAAAAGGACTTGCAGTTTGTGGAGGAAAAGGTAAAAGAAATTGCAGGTTTTAATGATAATATTAAAGATGCCTCAGGCTTGCTTGCATACTTAAAACTTTCAGAAGAAATCGGTTACATATATAGGAAGGTTTACGCTTACGGGATGCTCCTTTTAGATACAGATACAAGAAATAATAATGCCCAAAGCCTTGTTGACCAAGCAAGAAGCGTTGGACAAAAATGGAGCAGTGCAGGCTCGTTTTTTATGCCATATCTTTTAAGCCTTGAGGAAAGTCAATTAAAGGCATACATTGATGCAGAAGATGGGTTGAAGTATTTTGAAAAGGACTTATTAGAGTCTTTCTCCTATAAAAAGCATGTGTTGAGCAAAGAGAAGGAAGAAATATTATCAGAATTAGGAGAATCACTGTCTGTACCAAGCCAGGTGTTTGGAATGATTAATAATGCCGATATAAAATTTGGTGAAGTGACAGATGATGATGGCAACAAAATAGAGCTGACAAGAGGTATGTACTCTAAGCTAATAGAAAACGAAGATAGAGAAAAAAGGGTGGAAGCCTATAAGGCATATTACCAGCCATATGTATCCTTGAAAAATACGATTGCAGCTACCTTTTCCTCTGCAGTTAAAAACAATGTGAAAACATCGAAATTGCGCAATTATCCATCAGCATTGGAAAAAAGCTTGTTTGGTGATAGAGTTCCAAAGGAAGTCTATGAAAACCTAATTGCTGCAACTAGAGATAATCTTCAATATATGGACGAATATATGCAATATCGCAAGAAAAAACTGGGTGTCGATGAACTGCGTGCGTATGACTTGAGCGTACCCCTTGCAGGAGATGCTGCCAAGCAGGAAATTTCGTTTGATGAAGCATTTGATATAATGCTGAAAAGTTTAGCTCCACTTGGTGAAGAGTATATTTCGGTATTAAAAAGCTTTAAAGAGAAGCGGTATTTTGATGTAAGAGAAACACCGGGAAAAAGATCTGGAGCATATAATTTAGGTGTTTATGGAGTTCACCCATTTATTTTGCTGAATCACCGTGATGACCTTGACAGTCTTTTTACATTAACGCATGAATGCGGTCATGGAATGCATTCCTACCTGAGCAATAAGCATCAGCCGGCAATAAGCGCAGGCTACAGCATTTTCGTGGCAGAGGTTGCTTCAACGGTTAATGAAGTCTTACTGATTCGCTATTTATTAAAAACAGAGACAGACCCGCAAAAACGAGAGCATCTTTTGAACCACTTTATTGACAGTTTTAAAGGTACGTTTTTTACACAAGTAATGTTTAGTGAGTTTGAAAAAGAGGTACATGAAAAAGCAGAAAAAGGCGAACCGCTTACATTAGATTTCTTTAATGAAACATATGAGTCTCTTTTTAAAGCTTATAACGGCAGTGAGCTAGTGCTTGATGAAGAAGTGAAGTATGGGTGGTCGAGGATCCCTCATTTTTACCGTCCATTCTATGTTTATAAATATGCTACAGGTTTTGCTTCTGCGATTACAATTGCAGATAGACTTTTGGAGGGTAAACAAGAGGACCTTGAACAATATTTAGAATTCCTGAAAAGCGGCAGCTCTGAATTTCCGTTGGAATTGCTGAAGAAAACAGGTGTTGATTTGACTTCGCCTGAACCAATCAATCATGCCATGTCCATATTCCATTCACTAGTAGAGGAAATGACGAAAAAATCGTGATGATTGTTGTAAAGCCGTATACGAGTGTATACGGCTTTCTTTAAAAGATGCATAAAAATTAATAAAATTGCATAAAATTTTTATTGATATTTTTCGAGAATGGAGAAAAACTCAATTACAAATTGATAAAATGTTTGCACAGACGGTGGCAGTTCGCGGTTTTTCGGGACGATAATACCGACAGTCCGGCTGATTGCCGGATTTTCAATCGGCATTTTTTCCGTGAATTTTGGAACGTTTTCATAAAAGCTGCTTTCTGGCAGCAGCGTAACACCCATTCCAGCAGACACCAGCCCTTTGATAGCATCTAAATCTTCTCCCTCTGAACTGACATTCGGCAGAAAACCTTCTTGTTTACACGCATCATATGCAATTTTTTGTAAAATATATCCCTTCGGAAACAAAACAAATGCTTCATTCCGTAAATCCTTTAATCGCAGTGTCCTTCGTTCAGACAAAGGGTGATTACTCGGAAGGAGTGCAAAGATTTTTTCTGTAAATAAAATATTACCTTTCAAATCAAAATCATCTGTCGGAACTGGTCCTAATAATGCTAAATCCAAATCGCGATTTTTAACGGCATCAATTAAAAAACTGTAAGAGCCTTGCCTTAATTGAAAAGTGATATTTGGATGTCTTTCTTTAAATGCAGATATTATGGTCGGCAGCAAATGGCTGGCGAGGCTAGTCGGAAAACCGATTTTGATAGAGCCTCTTTCTGGGTCTAAATAGGCATCGATTTGTTCCTTTGCGTTGTCCACTGCCTTCATAATAGCGAGAGAATGAGTTAGAAAAATTTTACCAATTGAGGTTAACTTTACATTTCTGCCTTCTCGTTCAAACAGAGGGACACCTAGTTCGTCTTCTAGATTGGCAATCTGTCTGCTTATTGCGGATTGGGCAACATGAAGGCGTTCAGCTGCTTCTGATACATGCTCTCTTTCAGCTACTTCGATGAAATATTTCAGTTGTCTTAATTCCATTTTTTAGGATTCTCCTCCAATTCATCTCATTATTAGATTACTTCTATCCAAATAATATATTGTATATATGAATTTGCATAGTATAATTGGGTTATCTGAACAAAAAAAAGTGTTAGAAAATCTGACAGGGGTGGTTGAAATGACGTACAACCAATTAGCTAAAGCACAAGGTCTATACAGACCTGAATTTGAACATGATGCGTGTGGAATCGGGTTATTTGCTCATATTAAGGGGATGGCAACTCACGACATCGTTTCAAAAGGACTAAGCATGCTATGTAAACTAGATCATCGCGGCGGTCAAGGTAGCGATCCGTTAACAGGAGACGGCTCAGGATTAATGGTTCAAATACCAGATGCTTTTTTCCGCAAGGAGATAGTGGATTTTGAATTGCCTGAACGAGGACAATATGGTGTCGGAATGGTTTTCTTTTCAAAGGATGATCCAAACAGACATGAAATTGAAACTAAAATTAATGAATATATCGAGCTTGAGGGCCAGGAGCTTCTCGGGTGGAGAACAGTACCTACAGATGTCAGAAAAATCGGAAAAGTCGCTCAAAAGAGCTGTCCGGTTATTCGACAAGTATTTATAAAAAATAATAATGGGTTAGAGAAGCTTGGTTTTGAACGCAAGCTTTATATTATCCGTAAATTATCTGAAAATTGGGGCAAGACTGAAGAAAGAGACTTTTATTTCGCAAGTCTTTCGACAAGCACAATCGTATATAAAGGGCTTTTAACATCAGATCAGGTGGAAACATTTTATCTTGATGTGCAAGACCCAGAATTTGTTTCTGCATTCTCAATCGTGCATTCACGTTTCAGCACAAATACATTCCCAAGCTGGGAAAGAGCCCATCCAAACCGCTATTTAATCCATAATGGTGAAATTAATACATTGCGCGGTAACTTTAATGGGATGAAGGCAAGAGAGCAGCAATTCGTTTCAGAAGCTTTCGGTGATGACCTGCAAAAGATACTTCCGATTTTGGATGCTAACGGAAGTGACTCATCCGTATTTGATAATGCTTTAGAATTCTTTATCCTTTCAGGACGCAAGCCGGCACATGCAGCAATGATGCTTATTCCTGAACCTTGGACAGAGAACCCGCATGTAACAGGTGAAAAAAGAGCATTTTATGAGTTTCATAGTGCAATGATGGAGCCTTGGGACGGACCAATGGCAATCACATTTACAGACGGCAATCAAATCGGAGCAATCCTTGACCGTAACGGCTTACGTCCAGCACGTTATTATGTAACAAAAGATGATTATATTGTATTTTCTTCTGAAGTGGGAGTTATCCCTGTAGAAGAAGAAAATGTTCTTTATAAAGACCGCTTAAGTCCAGGTAAGATGCTGTTAATCGACTTAGAGGAAGGCAGAATTATTTCCGACGAAGAGTTGAAAGGACAAATCGCAACAGAGCATCCTTACGAACAGTGGCTTTCAGAGGTTGTTAAACTTAAAACACCAGAAAAAGAAGAAGCAGAAACTTTCCAAGACTTACTGATAAGACAGAAGGCTTTCGGTTACACATATGAAGACATTCAGAAGAACCTTTTACCAGTTGTGCTGGAAGGGAAAGATCCAATCGGTTCAATGGGGAATGATACACCGCTTGCTGTGTTGTCTGACAAATCCCAATCATTGTTCAGCTACTTCAAGCAATTGTTCGCACAAGTAACTAACCCTCCTATTGATGCAATCAGGGAGCATATGGTTACATCCACATTGACATGGTTAGGAGCTGAGAGTAATCTTTTACATCCAACAGCAGAAAATTGCCATCGCATTCAGCTGCAGGGGCCAATCCTGTCAAACGGAGAAATCAGTCAATTAAAAGCAAATGAGCTTAATGGCTTTACTACACAAAGTTTTGCGGCGATTTTTACAGATAATTTAGAAGAAAGTCTACAAGCTTTATTAAAACAGGCAGAAGCTGCGATAACGAATGGCGTGAGCTTGCTTGTACTAACAGATAGAGAAATGGATAAAGAGCAAAAGGCAATTCCTGTTCTTTTGGCAGTCAGTGCACTGCATCAACATTTAATTGATAAAGGACTTCGCTCTAAAGCTAGCATTATCGTTGAATCTGGAGAAACAAGAGAAGTTCATCACTTCGCCAGCCTAATTGGATTTGGAGCAGATGCAATTAATCCATATTTAGTGTATGCAACATACCAAAAGGCAATTGAGGACGAATTACTCAACATCTCCTATGAGGAAGCTGTATCCCGCTACAATCAAGTTATTACAGAAGGTGTTGTTAAAGTAATGTCCAAAATGGGCATCTCAACAGTGCAAAGCTATCGCGGCGCGCAAATTTTTGAGGCTGTCGGAATTGGTCAGGAAGTGATTGATAAATACTTTGCAGGAACAGTATCGCAATTAGGCGGAATTGGTATTGAAACAATTGCTAAGGAGGCAGCAGATAAACATAATGCTGCATATACGAACACTTACGATGAAAGTTTAGATTCCGGAAGTGAATTCCAATGGAGAAAAGGCGGAGAGCACCATGCCTTTAACCCGAAGACCATTCATACATTGCAATGGGCATGCAGAAGAGCAGATTACAGCTTATTTAAGCAGTATTCTGAAGCAGCTAACGATGAAAGACTGAGCTTTTTAAGAAACTTGTTTGCCTTTTCTTCCAATCAAAAATCAATTGCACTGGAAGAAGTCGAATCAGTTGAATCGATCGTTAAAAGATTTAAAACAGGGGCAATGTCCTTCGGTTCATTAAGCAAGGAAGCACACGAAACATTGGCAATTGCGATGAATCGTCTTGGCGGAAGTTCAAACAGTGGAGAGGGTGGAGAGGATCCAGCTCGCTATGAATTAGACATGAATGGCGATAATAAAATCAGCGCTATTAAACAAATTGCATCAGGCCGTTTTGGCGTAAAAAGTCATTACTTAATTAATGCAAGAGAACTGCAAATTAAGATGGCACAAGGTGCAAAACCTGGAGAAGGCGGACAGCTTCCAGGCAATAAAGTATACCCGTGGGTTGCTGATGTGAGGGGTTCAACTCCTGGTGTTGGTTTGATTTCACCGCCACCGCATCATGATATTTATTCTATTGAGGATTTGGCTCAGCTTATCCATGATTTAAAAAATTCGAATCGTGATGCTCGTATAAGTGTCAAGCTTGTTTCTAAAGGTGGAATTGGCACAATTGCTGCAGGTGTGGCAAAAGGTGCTGCAGATGTCATCGTCGTGAGCGGCTATGATGGTGGTACTGGTGCATCACCAAAAACTAGTATTAAGCATACGGGTCTTCCTTGGGAGCTAGGTTTAGCAGAGGCACATCAAACATTGATGCTTAATGGATTAAGAAGCAGAGTTGTCTTGGAAACTGACGGCAAGCTGATGACAGGTAAAGATGTTGTGCTTGCAGCATTGCTAGGTGCAGAGGAATTCGGTTTTGCAACTGCTCCGCTTATCGTTTTAGGCTGTGTTATGATGCGTGCATGTCATTTGGATACTTGCCCTGTCGGCATTGCAACACAAAATCCAGACCTTCGTTACAAGTTTGCTGGCGACCCAGATCATGTAGTGAACTTCATGCGTTTTGTGGCAGAAGAGGTAAGAGAGCTAATGGCTCAATTAGGCTTCCGCACTGTCGATGAAATGGTAGGAAGAACAGACGTGTTAACTGTTGGTGAGGCAGCGAAAAACCACTGGAAAGCGAAGGATTTAGATTTGACTAAACTTCTTTACCAAGTGGAAGGACAAAGAACATTCCAAACACCGCAAAATCATAAAATTGATGAAAGTATTGATATGAGAAAAATCCTTCCTGCAGTGGAAAAAGCAATCCACAACGGAGAAGCAATCGATTTGCACTATCATGTGCGTAACACAGACCGTGTTATCGGGACGATTGTCGGAAGTGAAATTTCCAAGAAATACGGTGAAAAAGGGCTTCCAGAGGATACAATCAATTTGCATTTATCTGGTTCTGCTGGTCAGAGCTTAGGGGCGTACATTCCAAAAGGATTGACAATCCGCTTGAACGGCGATGTGAATGACTATGTAGGAAAAGGATTGTCAGGCGGAAAAATTTCCATTACCACACCATCTGTTGAGTCGTTTTCGGCACAGGATAATGTTATTGCAGGAAATGTGGCATTTTATGGTGCCACTAGCGGTGAAGCGTTCATTAATGGTAAGGCAGGTGAACGTTTTGCAGTCAGAAACAGTGGTGCTAGCATCGTTGTTGAGGGTATTGGTGATCACGGATTGGAATATATGACTGGTGGAGAAGTAGTTATCCTTGGAGATGCAGGCAAGAACTTTGGTGCAGGTATGTCTGGTGGAATTGCTTATGTACTACCAGGTGATAAAAACAGCTTTGAAAAGCTTTGCAATATGGAAATGATCCTGCTTGAGGACTTGACAGATTCAGCTGAAATGAACAGAGTAAAATCGCTAATCAAAAAGCATGCAGATGAAACAGGCAGTTTCGCTGCAAAGCAAGTGTTGGGCAATTGGGAGAAATACATTCACAAGTTCGTGAAAGTAATTCCGAAGGATTACAAGCGTATGATGAACCAAATCCAAGCAGGAATTAATTTAGGATTATCTCAAGAAGAAGCGGAAATGAAGGCATTTGAAAGCAACTCAAACCAAGGCAAAAAAAAACAGCAAACTACTAAAATGACAGTAGCAGTTCGGTAAGAAAGGAGAGGTACAATTGGGTAAAGCGACGGGGTTTATGGAATATAAAAGAGAGGAAGCGGAAGAACGGTCTCCCCTCTCCCGCATTAACGATTTTAAAAAGTATTCTGCTCCTTTCTCAGACGAGGTGCTAAGCAGACAGGGCGCAAGATGTATGGATTGTGCAACACCATTTTGCCATATCGGGATGGAAATCGGAGGAAGCACCTCCGGTTGCCCGATTCATAATTTAATACCAGAGTGGAATGATCTTGTTTATAGAGGCAGATGGAAGGACGCACTTGACCGTTTGTTAAAAACAAATAATTTTCCTGAATTTACAGGAGCAGCTTGTCCGGCACCATGTGAAGGCTCATGTACTGTTGCCATCTCAGATCCTGCAGTAGCAATCAAAAATATTGAAAGAACTATTATTGATAAAGGGTTTGAAAACGGCTGGATTTCACCTAGAATTCCACAAAAGCGCACAGGCAAAAAAGTCGCAATTGTCGGAAGCGGTCCTGCTGGTCTAGCTAGCGCTGATCAGCTTAACCAGGCTGGCCACTCTGTTACAGTGTTCGAACGCTCTGACCGTGCTGGCGGTTTACTGATGTATGGGATTCCAAACATGAAATTGGAGAAAAAGGATGTAGAAAGAAGAGTCAATCTTTTGACACAGGAAGGTATTGATTTCGTTACAAATACCGAAATCGGCAAGGATATCACAGCAGAAGAGCTTAAGGCTCAATTTGACGCAGTAATCCTGTGTACTGGTGCTCAAAAGCAAAGAGACTTAAAAATAGAAGGCAGAGAGTCAGCTGGCGTTCATTTTGCGATGGATTATTTAACACAGTCAACGAAAAGTCTGCTTGATCCAAGTATTGGAACTCCAGAAATCAATGCTGAAGGTAAAGACGTAATTGTTATCGGCGGCGGTGATACTGGGGCAGACTGTGTTGCTACAGCTCTTCGTCAAAAATGCAAAACAGTAGTTCAGTTCGGTAAACATCCTCAATTAGGATTGGCACGTGCTACTGAAAATATGTGGCCTGCTTTCCCGCATGTGTTCACATTGGATTATGCTTATGAGGAAGCACAGCAGAAATTCGGCAGTGATCCAAGAGAGTACAGCATCCAAACAACAAAATTAGTGAGTGATGAAGAAGGAAAGCTGAAGGAGCTTCATACTGTGCAAATGGAAAAAATCAGACAAGAAGACGGCAGATTCCTTTTTAAAGAAGTACCAGGCACAGAAAAAGTTTGGCCAGCACAGCTAGTGTTTATTGCAATCGGCTTTGAAGGTCCTGAACAGCCTGTACTTGCGCAGTTCGGTGTAGATACATTAAATACAAGAATTGCTGCTAAATATGGCAATTTCGAAACAAATGTAGAAGGTGTATTCGCAGCAGGTGACGCAAGAAGAGGGCAAAGCTTAATCGTTTGGGCAATAAATGAAGGCAGAGAAGTTGCATATAAAGTAGATCAATATTTAATGGGAGCTTCATGCTTACCAACAGTCAATGCTTAATATAGAGAAATGGTATCCCTTAATTGGGATGCCCTTTTTTTTATAAAAAAGCATATTTTTTTCCGAAAAAGGGTAAAAAACTGAAAATGTGTTTATCCTTTTTCATCTTAAGTATATAATAGTAAAAAATTAAAGGCAGTCCTATATATTGTATCAATGGTTTATGTATTTTCTACAACGATAACAACATAATTGTAGGTGCTTGCTTATAAGGGGAGTGTCGACTTTTGAGAGATGTAAAACTAACAGATATTTTTAACCACCATATTGCACAAAAGTATATCACCCGTTCAGGCCTGGCACATGCTCTTGCTGTTGCCTATCATGCATTTGAATTGGCTAAGGAAAAAAATGTAGATGTTGATATTGCTGCAAAAGCAGGATTTCTTCATGATATTGGTCATTATACTTGGTACAAAGATGGGAAATGGGATTATCAATTGTATAAAAAAAATGATATTCATCCCATAAAAGGGGCTGAAAGGGCACACAAACTGCTGATTAGGCTTGGGGAAAATCCCGTCAAAGCAAAAGAAATTGCCCTCGCTGTCCTGTTTCATACTGACAGCTTCCTGCCAGGAGGAAGTGTTACTTTAACTCCGCTGCAACAAATCGTCAAAGCAGCAGACGAAAAAGACGAAGAGCCAGGAGGGCACCATCATTATCGTACTGTCAGTCTAAAAAAAGCACTGGATAGTCTTAAGGTTCTTGATGACAAAATAGATAAGCATTTAGCGCAAGAATAATAGTTAACAAAGCGGCAGAGATATAGGCGGAAATGCCTTTTTCTCTGCCGTTTTGTCCATTTTTTGTATAAAGGATGCCTGTTGATAAAATAATAAAGATAGATCTAATGAACAGGAGATTTAGTTATTATGACCGCTAAAGTAGTTCTTTATATAAGCTTGTTTTTACCATGGTTTACGTTGCTGTTTGCCAAAAAGCAGCGCATAAAAAAATATATACCAGTAATTATTCTTACTTGCTTATTAATGACAATCATTTTTCAAATAGCGTATCAATACAACTGGTGGGTGATTCATACATATATTGTTCCATGGGGGTATATGATAGACGTAAGTTTTGCATATGGGCTTTTTCCAGTCGGTACATTTTGGATTTTTTATTTCACAAGTGGGCGCTTCATTTTATTTACAATTACAAATTTGCTTATGGATGCTATTATGGCGTACGTCGTGTTACCATCGCTAATGAAGCTAGGCATTGCAGAGTACAAGCTGATTGCAAGCTGGCAGTATTTTTTAATCATGTATGGAATTTCCTTTATTATCTATGGTTATCATATTTGGCAAAAGAAGATATACAAAGAAGACGCTTAAGTCTTCTTTTTTATTTTCTGAATAATATTTGATGCTATAATTAATACTCAATAATGAATGTAATAGAAGGGAATACAATGACAAGTACCTCTAAATATATAAAAGAATGGCAAACAGCCCTTCAGCAAGAAATTAATTACCTAAAAAAGTTTTCTAGTTCAAAAATTGCTTTGTTTAATGGACAGTTCCTGCAAACAGCGGAGGACTATACGTATTATTTTGAAAGCATTGCATTTGTGAAAATACCTATTGGTTCTTCAGTCGTCCTGCACTGGGGAACAGCAAAAATAAATGGCCGTATTTTGTCCTCTGATGGAAAAAGCTTAATAGTTCAAATTGATAAAACAATCGGAGATCATGTGACAGAGGCATTTGTAAGCCACGACCCATGGGAGCTTCTTGAACAGTTGATGATCCGTTTTGATACGATAAAAGAAAATAAGACGAAAGTTTCTCGAATTAGCAGGCTTATGAATCCTTCCATGCTTGCTAAGCATCCACAGGAAATAAGTAAGAATCATGTTCATGAGCTTTCATTAAGGAGCAAATATAATCCAGTAACCTTTGTTTGGGGTCCGCCCGGGACTGGAAAAACCTATACATTAGCACGGGTTGCTTTGCAGAAATATTGGAAGGGTAAAAGAATTTTACTGCTTTCACAAAGTAACCAGGCAGTTGACGTTCTTATGAAGGAAATTACTAGCACTGCAAAAAGCAAGAATCGGTTTAAGCTTGGTGATATTCTTCGTTATGGTGGAAATGGTGGAGAAATGGAGCTTGCAGAGGAAAAGATTACGACAAGTGCACTGCTAGATGAGAAGGATAAAGGATTAGCACTTCAAAAGCAAGAATTGCTTGATGAGAAAAATAAGCTGAAAAAGGATTTAGCGAGATCCTTCAGCAGCAGAGATTCACAAAGTCTTCTCAAAATGGAAGAACAACTAGCAAGAGTAATGGAGAAAATTCGAAAAAGAGAGCTTCAATTTGTTAAAAAGGCAATGGTCGTAGGCACTACATTGGCTAAAGCTGCGACAGATGCAACCATATATGAGGATAATTATGATCTTGTTTTGCTTGATGAAGCATCCATGGCATATGTCCCGCAAACAGCCTTTGCCGCCTCACTCGGAAAACGAATGATTGTTTGCGGTGATTTTAAACAGCTTCCGCCAATTGCCGCAAGCAGAAGTGAAGCGGTGAATAAATGGCTGAAGGAAGATATCTTTCATGCATCCGGTGTTGCTGACAGTGTGGCATCAGGCAAGCTGCACCAGCACTTGCTTTTACTGAACGAGCAAAGACGTATGCATCCGAGTATTTCTTCCTTTACAAATAAGCATATTTACCATTCTCTTGTAACAGACCATCCAACAGTAGCTCGCTCAAGAAAAGCCATTACAGAAAAAGCGCCGTTTCCTATGGAAGCAAATATCCTGATGGATACAAGCGGGTTTGGCCATTATAGTGGCTTTGAAAAAGGAACAAAATCAAGAACAAATCTTTTTCATATTCTTATAGCTTTACAGCTCATGGTCGAAGCATGGAAAAGCGGGATAAAAAGCATTGGATATGTGACACCATACAGAGCGCAAAGTGAGCTTATGGATGCCGTTGCGTCTGAGCTGTTTCCAAAGCAAATGGCTGACAACAGTATTCTTGTTGCGACAGTCCACCGGTTTCAAGGCAGCGAAAAGGATATGATTATTTTCGACAGTACAGAAGGATATCCACATGAGCGTCCAGGCATGCTGCTGCTCGGTAAAGATAGTGAGCGATTATTGAACGTAGCTATTACAAGATCAAAGGGGAAGTTTATTCATATTGCCAATTGCGATTTTCTTAGAAAAAGAGTTGGCAGAGACAAAGCTGTCAGAAAGCTTGTTGAACATCAGCTCGCTGAGAATTTATTAGTGAAGGAAGCGGAAATTGGCACTTGGGTTAAAGCAAGCCACCCTTATGTAAAATGGCAGCATGCCAGAAATGTAAAAGATATCTCACAAGATATTAAGCATGCAAAAACAGTATGTATTGTTATGCCTGAAAATAGTAAGCCACCAATTGAATGGCTGCAACTTCTTGATCATGTGGCAGAATATCCAAAATGCAAAATATATGGACAAGCCAAATGGGCCAAAACAAGGGGAGTTAAAAGCTTACCTTATGATGGCGGGTACCCATATGTCATCATTGATGATCAAATTGTGTGGATTGGTCATCCCCTGCAGCTTGTGCCAGGGGCAAAGCCACCGTCAATTGCCGTCAGAATGGAGTCGAAACAGCTTGCTGCCTATTTACTTAAACAGCTATCTTAAAATTTTTTGATGGACTGTTTACAGCGTTGAAGGAAACGATGTATCATTTAAAGGTAGTTGCAATCTTAGGAGGGTTATAAATGACATTAAAAGACACACTTGCACTAGTTTTATCAAGTGATGAGGCAGTCAGTAAATCAATGGAAACATATGACAGCGAAGGATATATCATTATCGCAGACAAGGAAGAACAGCAGCAGGTCCTTTCAAAATTAGAAGAAAATGATTTTTATGTGTATGACGAACAATTTATAGACGGAGTTTACCGAATTTACATTGAGCTGTAATATAATACAGGCAATCATTTAGCTTAAATTTGTTTATTTTTATCTCTTTATGTACAATTAATTCGTCAAGTATATAGGAGGTATAAATAATGGAACGAAAACAGAAATTCCTAAAAAACAAATTTTTGCTTGCCTGCTTGTTGCTGCTAACATTGATGCTTGCAGCATGTGGTACAACCAATGAAGCGGAAGATTCAAAAAGCTCTTCCACCAATTCGCCTACGATAGAAGTCAATCCTGTTGTGACGATTACAATGGAGGACGATTCAAAAATCGAAATCGAGTTATATCCAAAGAAAGCGCCTAATACGGTTAACAACTTTGTCTCTCTTGTACAAAAGGGCTATTATGATGGTCTAACATTCCACAGGGTTATTCCAGATTTCATGATTCAAGGTGGAGACCCTGAGGGCAACGGTACAGGTGGACCTGGTTATGCAATTGAAGGTGAATTCTCTGAAAATGGATTTGACGACAATGATTTAAAGCATGAAAGAGGCGTCATCAGTATGGCAAGGTCAGGTGATCCTAATTCAGCAGGTTCTCAGTTTTTCATTATGACAAAAACAACTGCAAGCCTTGATGGCCAATATGCTGCTTTTGGTAAGGTTACAAGCGGAATGGATGTAGTGGACAAAATCGTTGCTGTCGAGAGAGATGCTAATGACAAGCCGAAGCAAGATGTCATCATGAAAAAGGTGACTGTTGATACGAAGGGTGTCACTTTCCCACAGCCGCAAAAGGTAGAAGAATGATTGTTTGTTCTTAGGACAAGCAATAACATTTTATTTCTAGTAGGGAATTATGGTATGATGAATTGAACATTGTCCTAAGCAAAACACAATACATATGGGACATGATTAAAGGAGATGTTTATAATGGCAGAAAAAGGATACATATTGATGCAAAACGGAGAAAAGATCGAATTCGAACTTTATCCAAACGAAGCACCAGGAACAGTTGAAAACTTCACAAAGCTTGCTAAAGAAGGCTTTTATGACGGTTTGACTTTCCACCGCGTTATCCCAGGCTTCGTAAGCCAAGGTGGAGACCCAAATGGTAATGGTACAGGCGGTCCTGGTTACACAATCAAATGTGAAACACAAGGAAATCCTCATACACACCAAGAAGGTTCATTATCAATGGCGCATGCTGGTAAAGACACAGGCGGCAGCCAATTCTTTATCGTACATGACCCACAACCACATCTAAACGGAGTACACACAGTATTCGGTAAAGTAACATCAGGAATCTCTGCTGTTAAAGCAATGAGAAACGGCGATGTTATGGATAAAGTCGTAATCGGCGAATAATTACTGCATTAAATAGAACAACCCCCCATGGCAGAAAGTGTCCAATGGGGGTTGTTCTATTTTAGCTAATATTTAATATTTTACGCATCCAACTCTTTCTATCGATGTTTAAAGAAGCAAGTAATGATCAACAATATATTGCACGATGAGCGGCCTATAAATCGTCTCAATGCCTTGCATTTCGGCAAGCATCTGCTGCTGGTATTTATTTGTACCTGATTCAGAATGGGAGCGGAACTGTGTCAATGATTCATCCAAGTAGACAATATGAACCCCTTTAGACAATAAGCGAAACCACATTTCATAATCATGTGTATATACCATAGCAGGGTTGAAGTCCCCAAATTTTTCGAAAATGCTTTTTTTGATTAATATTGTGCATCCGTTAATTGGATTAGAGTATAAATAACCTTCATAAACTGCTTTCATGCTTGAATAATTGGCACCATTCGATGGAACTTGTACATTATTGTTACTGTCGATAATATCATAGTTTGTAAAACTTGCGTCTATTCCTCTATCTTGCATAAAGGCTATTTGCTTGCTAAGCTTTTCTGGTTTAAAAAGGTCGTCTGAGCTAAGCCAGGCTATATACTCACCAGTTGCTTCGGCAATCCCTCTATTTAAAGCAGTTGCAGTACCCCCATTTTCTTTGCGGATATACTTAATTCGTGATCTGTACGGCATAATTTTTTCTCTGTATTTAACAGAGCCATCATCAACTAAAATCACTTCTATATTCGGATAGGTTTGATTTAAGGCACTCCTAATGGATTGGTCTACATAAGCGCAATTATAAAAAGGGATGATGATTGATATTTTCGGATACAACTTGCTTCCTCCTTCTGTTTATTCCTCTGCTTTTTTTCTTTTCATTAATAGTAATATATGAATATTCCTTCCTTGCTGTATAGGTTAGTGTTTAGCCAAAAATAATCATTGAACAAGGTTTTTTCTACCTAATATGACAAAAAAGCGGTCAAATTGGAGCACTTTTCCATATCTTATTAGAAGCATGTGGAAAAATTAAAGATACGAAGGGATGCGGGAAAACCACAATGAATATTCTATTTGTCTATTATGTGCCTAGCGGCGGAGTGGAAACTTTAAATCGTCAGCGTTCTGCTGCTCTAAAACAGGCGGGGATACACAGCCATTTTCTTTATTTCCGCAAAGCAAGGGACTTGGTTAACGACCATGAGGGACCTACATTTATCACGGATGATGATACAGAAATCAAAGCAATATTAGAAAAAGGCAACTACGAATTGATGGTAATCATCTCAGACTATAAATCGATTCCTCGCTTTCGGAATTTCGGATATACTGGCCCAATTATTCTAGAGATACAAGGATATGGCCCAAAGCATGTGGCTAGAGCGGAAATGACAAATGCAGTTCCATATGTGACAACACCAGGAATTGGGCTACTTAATCCTAAAACACCTCATATTTCTCAAATTTTCAGTGAATTATTTCCATCAATACCAACCTTCCAATTTAATAATTGTTTCGACAGTAAAAAATTCACATATAAGCGCCTGCCAAAAGCGGATAAACCTATTGTTGCCTGGATTGGTCGGCTGGAGGACAATAAAAACTGGAGAGAGTTTCTTCAGATAGGTAAAAGACTCTTGAACGATGTTAATAATGGTATCCAGCTTTATATGTTTGAAGATCCTACATTATCTACACAAGAGGAAAGGGCAGCCTTTCAGCTTTTAGTGGATCAGCTCCAGCTTGCTGAGCATTTGACTATATTGCCGAATATCCCAAATGAAAAAATGGCAGATTATTATTCGTTAATTGGAGATTCAGGAGGTTTTCTATGCTCTACATCCAAGGTGGAAGGTGCACCTTATTCTGTACTCGAAGCATTCAGTTGTAGATGTCCTGTACTTACAACAGACTCAGATGGGGTAAGAAGTTCGATTATTCATAATGTGACTGGAAAGTACTATCCCCTTGGAAATATTGACGCGGCATGTAAGCAAGCGAAGGAGCTGATGTACTACACAACCTTGAGGGAGCGTATCCGTACAACTGCTTATTTGCATTTAACACGTGAATTCAGTCCAGAACAGTACTGCCGGAATTTTGGTTCTATGATGAGTCATTTTGGTGTGAAAACACAGAATTAACTCCTAAAGAAAGTCGTGCATTTTCATGCACGACTTATTTTATCCTTGAAAATAATTGAGCATATCAGCTAACGAAAGTGTTAAAGACCTTTCCTGCTGCCAGCCTAATTCCTTTAGCTTAACAGGGTCTATCAGAGGAGGAGTATCGGAAACATCGGATGTAACTGATTTTATATCAATGGTCCTTCCTGATAATTGTTCTAGATGTTCCAAAACCTTTCCTAAGGAATGGTTAACGCCTGTTGTGATATCATACACTTCTCTACTTTTTCCTTTAAGCAAAATATATTCATATGCAGACACTGCATCACGAACGTCGATAAAATCCCTTGTTGCATTAATATTTTGTACGGTAATTAATGGTTTTCTGCCATCTTTGACAGATTCGAGAATCTGTTTAATAAAAATAGCACAAACGCCGTTTGAATTACCAGGACCAATCAAGTTTGTTGGTTTTGCGACCATAATGTCCAGATTAAACAGATGAGCCCAAGATAGTGCAATCGTTGTTTGAATTGTTTTGCTTAAACTGTAAGGGTGCGGGATAGCGGAAATATCCTGAGGATTGGTCTGCAGGGCTGAACCAACAATCAGCATTTTACAGTCTGGCTTGTGCTTAGCTGCTGCTTGAAGCAAATAGGCTGTTGACATAGCATTAATTTCCAGTGTTTTAATAGGATTATCCCACGAATCACCGACATGATTTTGTCCTGCTAGATGCAGCAAGTAGTCTGGCTTGCATGTTTTTATTAATTTTTCTGCATCCTGTTCGTTAGCTAAATCACATAGTAGGAGCTGATTAATGCCAGGAATGAGGGTGTTTTTTTTTGCTGCTCCATAGACATAGTAGCCTTTTTCCGCAAAAAATCTGCAAGCGTGGATTCCTGTAAACCCGCTCGCACCGGTAATCAAGATTGTTTTATTCATTTTCTATCATCCACTTTTTCATTTCCTGTAGCATATCCAAGTAAGAGGGGGGATCGTAGATATAATCTGTTCTAGTATTTACAATTGTTCTGTCAAGTTTGTTCTTCTTATCAGGAAGGATTTTCACATCATTTTTGTCAAACACGGTTTGAAACAGCTTTAACAATTCAAACTTTGAAATTTTTTCTTTTACACATAAATGATAAAGACCTGTTACTTTATTCTCAATCATCTTTTCCGTTGCTTTTGCGAGCTCAATTGTTGTTACTCCATTCCAATATACGTGTTCATATCCTTTTACTTCACCAGTTTGCTTCATGAACCATAAGAAGAGACCAATTCCGTTATCTTTTTGTTCAGGACCAATTATCGAAGTTCGGATAGTCAGGTTTTCTTTATCTTTAATTTCACCGTATTGCTTTGTTTTAGAATATTGGGTAGTCCCATCTGGAATACTGTCCTCTGTATAATTTCCTTCATCTCCGGAAAACACGCAATCTGTGCTGATATGAATTAGCTTTCCGCCGTTTCTTTTCGCAAGTTTAACGAGCTGATGCGGCAAAAAGCTGTTCACTTGCATGGCAATAAAAGGATTTTTCTCGGCATCTTCGTTCAAGATGCCGATACAGTTAATGATGATATCTGGTTTTATAGAGTCAATAATTTTCTCTAATGTAATCAGATCTGTCACTTCAAGATAAATACAATCTTTATCTTGCTTATCCCTTGATGTGTAATAGACTTTATATTTCGGATTTTTTTTGAAATATTCCACCATTACATGTCCTGCCATCCCTTTGCCACCAAGGACTAAGAGCTTCATTTAGATAAGACCGCCTTTCGATAGCATTTCCTTGATTTCCTCTTTGCTGATTAAGCCGATGCTGGAATTATATTCATCCAGGTCAACAGGAGAGCAAGCTGCATAATGCTCTTTTAACCCATCAATATGAATGGATGGCAAGATGACATAATATTCCTCATCATAAATGCATGTTGTAGTACACTCATATTTGGAAAGCAATAGCTCGTGAATTTTCTCCCCTGGGCGGATTCCGAGTATTTCTGTCTTAACATTTTCGACTTGTGAAAGCTCAACAATTACATCTGCTAAGTCGATAATTCGGCATGCAGGCATTTTCATGACAAAGATTTCGCCGCCATAGCTTTCAAATGTAGCTTTAAATACCAACTTTATAGCTTCTTGTACTGTCAAAAAGAATCTTGTCATTTTAAGATCTGTGATGCCGACTGTCTGTTTATCCCGAATTTGCTTTTTGAAGACATGGATAACACTTCCATTTGTTCCGAGCACATTACCGCCACGAATGCAGACGAATTTCGTATCTGTATTAAGTGTGTTCGCATGAATGATTAGTTTTTCTCCCATCGCTTTTGATAAGCCGTAGAAATTAGATGGGTCAGAAGCTTTGTCTGTTGAAATATAGACGACTTTGTGGACATTTTGTGCAATCGCAGCATCTATGACATTCTGTGTACCGATAACATTTGTTTTTAATGCTTCAAGGGGCTGGTGTTCACAGATTGGCACATGCTTTAATGCTGCTAAATGGAATAAGTAATCGACATTTTGGCATGCATCCATTAAGGTTTCTTTTTCTTTTATGTCACCAATAATAAAATGAAGCTTAGGATGATTGTCAAACTCTTGTTTCATCATGAATTGTACCGATTCATTCCTAGAAAAAATGCGAATTTCCTCTGGATTTTCACTCAGCAGCTGCTTCACTAGCTCATGTCCCCATGAACCTGTTCCACCTGTAATTAAAATCTTTTTATTTTCAAACAACTTCCATTCCTCCCAATACGATTTTTACTATTTTATCTGAAACATTTACATGGTCATAACCATCAGGGAAAGACCATTTTCTTGATTGATTAACCATTGACTTTACACAGCTTATAATCTGGTCACCATTCAGACCAGAAAGGATATTACTTCCACATTCAATTGTTTCCATTCGTTCTGTAGTCTTGCGGATTGTTACAGTGGGCACATGGAATAAGCAGCATTCCTCCTGGACAGTTCCACTGTCAGTAAGCACACATAGTGCATTTTTTTCTAGCTTTACAAAATCAAAAAATCCAAATGGCTCATAAAATTCAATTAAAGGGTCAATCTTAAGCTCATTGTTTTGTTCTATACGAGCTCTCGTGCGAGGATGTATGCTGCATATTATCCTCTTTTTATACAATTTTGCGATTGAATTGATGCCAGTAATAATTTCCTTTAACCGATCTTTATTATCGACATTTTCTGCTCTATGTGTCGTCACAAGGAAATAGTCCTGCTCTTTAAGAGATAGTTTATCTAAAATGCCGCTGGAATCGATTCGTTCGCCATAATGAAGCAATACCTCGTAAATGGGATTTCCAGTCACAAGAATTCTGTTTGAAGGAAATCCTTCCTGCAGAAGATTCTGCTTGCTTTGTGGCGTGTAAGGTAAATTAAAGCTAGAGACACTGTCAATTAGTTTCCTGTTTTTTTCTTCTGGAACTTCGAGATCAAAGCATCTGTTCCCAGCTTCCATATGATAGACAGGAATGCCCATTCTTTCGGATAAAATAGAACTTAAACCACTGTTTGTATCGCCGAGTACCAACACTTTATCCGGCTTCTCTTTGTTCAATATCAGTTCTAATTCTTTGAATATGACGGCAAGCTGTTCTCCCAATGACTGATGCTTTTCACTTAGCACATAATCTGGCTTTCTTATTCCCATTTCGAGAAAAAATATTTCACTTAAAGACGAAGTGAAGTTTTGTCCTGTATGCACAAGGATATGTTCATCTGCCAATTGATCGAGTTTGCCGATTATTAAACTAAGACGGATGATCTCTGGTCTTGTCCCCAATATAGTCAATACTTTCATTTCTCACCTCTCGTAAAGCCTGTAATGAAGAATCTCTATAACATATGCATGTCCGTCCAGCATGTTCTAGGCAACAATCCTTTTTAATAGAAAAAATGTACATGAATCTGATTGGTTTACTAATAAAAAGCCCCCCACTAATGGGAGGCTTAAACCAAGAGTCTATTAAAGTGCGATTACTTCGTTAACCGTAACTTGTCCTAAATAATTTCCAGTGCCTGCTGCGCCTGATGTTACTGTTGAAGTAATAGTCAAAACTGCGTTAGTGCCAAGAAGCTGCAAGGCAAGCAGGGCATCGCCGGATGCAATTTCTACACTTAAAGGACCACCTGCATTCACAACGTTCGTAAACACCGGTATTGTTGCAATAACAATGCCTAATAGGTTAACGACCTCTAAGACTCCGCTAACGATGACTGTTTCCGTTCCAGAAAAAGCATAGTTAACGCTGACTGGTAAAGCGACATTTAAAAGACCCAATGGAAAAGTAAATCTGCTTACGAAGGTTACTGTTTGGTTCGCTGCACTATTTGGTGCCCAAATATAAGCATTGCTTCCGTCAATGAATGGGGCAGTGGCAGATGGTGTTACTACAACTGGTATTTGTGGAAATGTTCCGCCGGCAGTATTTGCGACAATCGTAGTATTGGCTGGAGTTGTATAACTTTGTAAAACGATTGGCATTTTTTCACCTCCTAGTTTTTAATCTATCATTTAATTTTTTAAGTTTTAGACAATTGTTTGAACAGTGATTTCACCTAGATAACGACCTGTGTTAACAGGTTCGTAAGGAGTCGTGATAGGTGCTGTCACAACAGCATCAATTGTAATATTTATTGTTCCGCCAAGAATGCTTGCTGCAAGTAAAGTATCAGCTGCAATTGTGCTTACATTTAAAGGGTTTCCTAAGTTCGTATCACCTGAAAATAAAGGAATTGTAAGGACAATCACACCTAATACATCGAGCACTTGCAGTGTTCCTGTAACTGAAACAGTTTGGTTCCCAGCATACGCATAAAATACTGTTAATGGCAAAGCTATACCCAACAGCGGAGCACCTAATGAAAAGACACTGCGGAATGTCACAGTTTGTCCCGATACACTGACAGGAGACCAAATGTAGGAGCTGTTTCCATCAACTAACGGAATTTGAGGCCCTACAGTTACTACAGGTCCAGGAGCTGTAGCGGAATCTGCAATTCGGACAGTGTTAGTTGTATTTGTAAAGGCTTGTAATGCAATAGGCATTTATTTCACCTCCTTTCGAATATCTCGGAAGTTACAAAATAGCATATGTGCAAAATACAAAGAAGTTTGGACAAATATTATGGGTAAAATATGGATTTTTTTGAAAAGTACCACGATTTTACAGGTAACAGCCTATACTTGTTTTATTTCTTGAAATATGAATAAAGAGACAAAGAGGAAAGGGGTTGTATATATGAAAATCCTGCTTGCGACATACTGGATCGTTCCACATGTCGGAGGAGTATGGAATTATATGAACCAATTAAAAAGACGACTTGAGGCATTAGGGCATGAAGTAGACTTATTAGGATACGGAGAAATGCATAAATACACCTATTTTGTATCTGAAGAAAAAAAGATTTTTAATGACGATTTACAAGAACAAATAAATAGCCGTTTACAAAGTATGCAGCATAAACCGTATATGGCAGATCCTGTTGTCACTTATTGTGAAAAACATCGGATAGGATATGAAATTGCCATATCTAGTCTCAATTTGCATAAGTACGATATTATTCATACCCAGGATGTCTTTTCAGCAACAAGCTTTGGCAATTTGAAGTTAAGTGGCCCTAAGTTAATTGCAACATTGCATGGTTCAGTTGCACATGAAATGAAAGATCATCTTCTCTATGAACATGTTACGGCAACTTCACAAATTGGCTGTACGTATTTCGATGAATTGGAGTATTTAGGAGCGACTGCTGCTGAGATTACAATTGTTGCAAACAATTGGCTTAAAGAAATTCTCATAAGCGAATTCCATGTGCCAGCAGAGCAAATGACTGTATTACATTATGGATTCGATATAGAAGCCTTTTTAAACAGAATTGATCCGCAAGATAGGAGTATTACAAAACCACTTGGAAAGCAAGTTATTCTTTTTACCGGAAGATTGGTTGCATTAAAAGGTGTACACATATTAATAGAAGCATTAAAACAACTTAAAGGTTCTTTATCCAATTGGGTATGCTGGATTGTTGGAGAGGGAGAGAAGTTTAATGAGCTCAAGCTTCAAGCAGCAAATGCAGGACTAGAAGATATGATTGTATTTTTTGGAAAAAGGGAAGACATTCCCCAGCTTCTGTCTAGAGCAGATGTCTATGTTCTTCCAAGTATGATTGAAAATCAGCCATTATCTGTTATTGAAGCACAAATTGTCGGCAAAGCTTGTATTGTAAGCGATGCAGGCGGCCTCCCTGAAATGATTACTCATGGGTTGACAGGACTGATCGTTCCTAAAGGGAATGTAGAAGAGCTTCGGAACAGTCTTTATATGCTTTTAGTAAATAAGCAATACCAAACGTTCCTTGGAGTCAATGCTAAGCAATGGGGACTAAAGCATTGGTCTTTAGAAACGGGAGTCGAGAATTTATTAGGGATTTATCATTCAGCAACCAATCTATAAGACTTTTTTAAAATTTATAGAAAAGGAGAAGAGTTGATAGACATGAAAATATTATTAGCCACCTATTGGCCAATCCCCCATGTTGGCGGGGTTTGGCATTATATGGAACAACAAAAAAGAGAACTTGAAAAACTAGGTCATGTGGTAGATCTGCTTGGCTTTAATGAGGATGCAAGTGCTGTATATATCTACAATAAAGATAAGGCAATTGAGAAAGAAAAAATTATGCCATTGCTCGAAGCGAAGCTTAATGAAGAAGCATACCCAGAGATACATGCAAATGCACTCGTGAAATATACTGAATTTCAGCGCTATGTTTTTGAGCTTTCAGCGGCGTATCTTGGACTTGCAGAATATGATGTTATACACACACAGGATGTGATTGCAACTGCAAGTATTGCAAGGGTACTACCGGAGAGCACGGTGTTAGTTGCAACACTTCATGGTTCGGTGGCGCATGAAATAAGGCACCAGCTGACAGGAATGCATAAATCTCCGACTTCCTTTATGGCTCGTGCCTACTATGATGAATTGGAGAGTGTAGGTGCTACTGCCGCATCCTACACAATTGTAGCAAACAATTGGATGAAAAAAATTCTGACAGAGGAATTCCAAGTCCCTGAAGAGCAAATAAAGGTGCTTCACTATGGATTTGATACAGATACATTTCTTTTGGAATCCCAAAAGGTTAACAAATCACTACTGATTCCTGAAGATAAGACAATCATTACCTATACTGGGCGACTTATTGAAATGAAGGGCGTGCACCACCTGATTGCTGCCTTAGGAAAACTTAAGGAAGACAGGGATGATTGGGTATGTTGGATTATTGGAGAAGGCGATAAACAAAAGGAATTGGAAAAACAAACAATAGAACTTGGATTAGAGGACGATGTGTTTTTCTTTGGTAACAGAAGCGATGTCCCATATTTATTATCCCAGTCAGATATCTATGTTTTTCCTAGTCTATTGGAAAATCAGCCACTATCCCTGGTGGAAGCACAAATTGCCGGAAAGCCTGCTATTGTTAGTAATGCAGGAGGACTACCTGAAATGGTAGAGGACGGGGTCACAGGACTGATTTATCCAGCTGGAGATGTTGATGCGTTATACAGTCTGTTACAGCTGTTGTTAAATACTCCTAATTTCCAGTCAATCATCGGTAATAATGCAAAAATATGGGGATTGGATTATTGGTCCTTATCTAAAGGAGCCAAAAGTATTTTGGAAGTATATGAGCTTGCATTAGCAAAAAGGAGGGAGGAAGGAAAATAATGAAGTTTCCTTGGAAACAGAACATCCATAAAATTCTCCCCTTTACTGTAAAAAAGGAAGAGACGGACAAGACGAATCCTTATCATAAAGATGAAAATCCAAGTAATGATAATAATGAGCGGAGTAATATGAAAACGCAGCAACCTCTGCAATGGCGTCAACATCAACACTGGCTGAATTATCAGAAATGGTTCGAGCAGCAGCGAGAGCGGGACCAGCTTAGAAAACAGGAACAGCAACGAAGGTTAGAGCAGCAACAAATAGTAGCTGAGCAACGAAGGTTAGAGCAGCAACAGTGGATGGAGAAGCAGCAAAGGCTAAAGGAAGAGCAAAAACAAAAGGATCAGCACAGACTAAAGGAACAGCAAAGATGGCAGGAACAGCAAAAACTGGAAGAGCAGCAAAGACTAGAGGAACAGCAAAAACTGGAAGAGCAGCAAAGACTAGAGGAGCAACAAAGACTAGAGGAACAGCAAAGGTTGGAGGAGCAGAAACGGGTCTGGGAAAAAATCAATACTGTACTTCCCGCTGACTACAAAATACCGAACGAAAAGTCAATTTCTGTTTTTCAGCCGATGAAGATAGAATCGTATCAACATTTATTTATCAGAAACACCTCTGCAAATACCAGTCAAAATCCGTTGTTTATTGATAAACATATAATGGATCAGCTTGGTCAGGCGCTACCTCAAAATTATTTGCTTCCTAATGTAAGTACATTAGAGGTTTTTTCAAAGATGTCAAGTGATGTCTATAAGTCTCTTTTTGCTGAAAAAACAGAAACAAAGCAGTATTTTGTGGACCCTTCACTATTTGATTCTATTGTGGGAGCTTTACCAACTGATTATCAGCTTCCTAACTCCCGTATGATTAAAATATTCGATGAAATGTCTAGTGATAACTTTGATGATTTGTTTGCAATAAAGGGTCAGACAAAAAAAGCATTTGTCGATAGGCAATTTATAGATGGGATAGCAACGAAAGTGCCAGTTGATTACAAAATTCCCGATTCAACAGCAATTAACAATATGCCATCGGAAAGAATATGAGCTTTAGCGAATGGTTTGTAGCCATTCGCTTTTTTTTCTAAGCTTATCGAGAAAGTCCATTTTTTGCTCTGTATGGTCACCCGCCATATACACAGCATACTCGATTATCATAAGCTATTAAAAATGAGTAGAGGAGCAAAAGGATGAAAGTAGCAGTTACTGGTGGAGCAGGATTTATCGGTTCTCATTTAACAGATCACTTATTAAAAGCGGGATATGAAGTTCATATACTGGATAATTTTTCATCAGGCCATTATTACCATGACCATCCAAATGTGATTGTACATGAAGTGGATATTCGCAGTAAAAGGGCTCAAGCAATTATAGCAGAAGAAAAACCTGAATTTGTATTCCACTTAGCAGCACAAGCAGATGTTACACGGTCAATAAATAATCCATGTGAAGATGCAGACATCAACATCAATGGTACTATTAACATTTTAGAAGGATGCCGAAAAGCAAAGGTGAAAAAAATTATTTTTTCTTCGACATCTGCTGTGTATGGCAATCTCCAAAAAGCAACGATTGATGAACAAGATCATACGGCACCTATATCTTATTACGGGTTGTCCAAATTATCTGCTGAAAAATATATTCAACTTTATCAGGAATTATACGGATTGGATTTCACCATCCTGCGCTACGGAAATGTATATGGTCCAAGACAAACTGCCAAGGGGGAAGGTGGCGTCATTGCCGTTTTTATGGATAGGATAAAGGAAGGAAGCTGCTTAAAAATCCATGGAGATGGTAAACAGACAAGAGACTTTGTATTTGTTGAAGATGTTGTGGATGCAAACATTGCAGCGATGAAAAACGATCGTAATGATATTTTTCATGTGAGTACAAATAAGCCGACATCTATTAGTCAACTTGCTGAGATACTTTTAGAGCTTCATCCGGACAGCCTTGAAACAATGCATGTTAACAGTCGGACAGGTGATATAAAGCATAGCTGTCTTTTAAATGAAAAATGCTGTGAACAGCTTGGATGGAAGCCGAAATACAGTATAAGTGAAGGCTTAAAAAGAACGTATCATTATTATAACAACTAACCAATAACTACCCACTTATGCTTAAGAAGCCAATCCCAAAACTTCAGCCGATTTTTTTGACATAAACTGATAGACTGTTTTTCATCACATGCTTGGCTCTATGAGTTTTCATTTTGATAATGGCACGCAAGTGTTATTAAAAGGAGTAAGTACATGAAGCTTAATGAAATTAAAGGTGAGTATGATGCTGTTTATAGTTTAGGTGAAAACTGCCTTCCAGCCATGAAAATGAGACAGTTTCATCTAAGGCCATTTGCCGGTCCACTAGATTGGGTAGGGATACAGTATGTGCATAAGGTAGCTAAGCTAATCCGCACATATTTTACTGATTTTCTAGCAGAGGAGAACCTAGTCCCAACTGGATATGCTTCAGACTCCGATTTGCTTGTGTATGATATTGATAACATCATCAGCTTTAATCATGATTTTAAAACAGATAGAAATACGCTTGATAATCTGATGGATCTGCCAGTTGTAAAGGAGAAATACTACAGAAGGATCACTAGGTTCATTCAGAGTGTACAAACTGATAACCGTATCTTATTCATTCGGACAGTAGCATCCATTGAAGAAATAATTGAGCTCCAATCCGCACTTCGGGAGGTTGTCAAAGGAGACTTTACATTATTAGTCATTAATCATTATCCTATTACCGAACTAATTGAGCAAGAATGTTATATTGAAAATGTATGTTCGATATGCCTGCCAAATGAAGATATATGGGATGGAAATAATCATCACTGGCAACAAATTTTTAATGGAATTTCAATCCGTTCAAAATGAATGCATGAATAAAGGAGACTTTGAATATATGAGTGTACAAGAAATGAAAGGAACGTATGATGCTATTTTCAGCTTAGGGGATTTGTGCTTAGCAAGCATCCAATTGCGTAAATTTAATTTGCGTCCATTTGCTGGTCCACTAGACTGGATGGCTTCCAACAACCTTCCAGATGTTACTAGACTGCTAGCTAACAGATTTTCAGGATATATGGAACTTCAAAATCTGAAAGCAACAGGAGAGTATTCAACAGGCATCAACTCTACTGATCCACACTTGGTCATAACCGATACCGCTTACAACATTGTATCTAGCCATGATTTCAGAGCAGACAGCAATACATTCACAAACTTCCCAGAATATTCAAAGGTAAAACAGAAGGTAGATAGACGTGTAGCAAGAATGCTGGAATACTTTGAAAAAGGGGAACGTTTGTTGTTTGTCAGGACAGAAGCATCATTTTCAGATACACTTCAGCTGCAATCCGTTTTATCCGACCTAGTAAAGCATCAGTTTCATATACTTGTCGTCAATCATAATAACAGACAGGATATGGAAGTGAAAAATTGGCCAATCAAAAATGTAACGGTAGTGGAAATGCCTGTATACGAAAAGTGGACAAACAATGATGACTATTGGGAAGGTTTGTTTGAAAACATTTTTGTAAGAGATGTTCAAGAATAAAGAACGCTCCAATTACTTGGGGCGTTTTTTTTACTTAAAAGTAGTCAGCAATAAAGCATTTCATTCGGTGCACCCCATTACCGAAACATATCGTAAATTTGTGAGAATGGAGAAGAAATATAGTAAACGTAATCCGCTAAATTAAAATAATTTTACGCACTCAAACAAATCATAAAATAAAAATCAAGCATTAGAAAAAATAAATAATATAAAAGAATTCCATATTAACACCTTTTTTATATAACGAAAATAAGGCTGTTTTACTGTGATGGAAAAAACAAAATCAATTTATTCGAGGTAATTTTTGATATCTCGCCAGTCCTTTAATACAATATTAATATAGAAATAAATGAAAGAAGGAGAAGCCATGAAATTTTTAAATCAGGTCGTTATTGTAACTGGAGCAAGTAATGGGATTGGCAGGAGCATTGCAGAGCATTATTTAAAGGAAGGAGCTAAGGTAGTTTTTGCAGATATCGATGAAGCTGCATCAATTGAGATTATTAAAGCCTCTAATCATTCTGAAAATGCAGCTTTTATTAAAACAGATGTAAGACAGGAGCAAGATGTCATTCAATTAATGGAAAAGACGCAGCAACAGTTTGGAAAAATTGACATATTAATAAATAATGCAGGAAAGGCTCTGTTTAAGTCTGTTTATGAACTAACCTTGGATGAATGGGAAGATGTCTTACACACAAATTTGCGAAGTGTATTTTTATGTTCACGTGAAGCAGCAAAAATCATGAAACAAAATGAAAATGGTGGCTCTATTGTAAACATGTCTTCAACAAGGGCATATATGTCTGAACCAAATACAGAAAGCTATAGTGCAAGCAAAGGCGGAATTATGGCCATTACTCATGCATTAGCGAATAGCTTGGCTAATGACCGGATTGCTGTTAACAGTATCGCGCCTGGCTGGATTGAAACAAAGCACTATGAAGAGTTAAGGGCTGTTGATCATGATCAGCATCTATCTAAAAGGGTAGGCATGCCGGCAGATATTGCAAGAGCTTGTCTCTTTTTAACAAATAGAGACAACAATTTCATCACAGGCACTAACCTAACAGTAGATGGTGGGATGACTGTAAAGATGATTTATGAAGAAGATTAAGATGCAGCTTAACATATACATATTCTGATGATGTGAAAGGAAAGTGGAATTCATGATAAATAATTTTGATGAGGTTGTTAATCGTAGGAATACTTATTCAGTCAAATGGGATGGCGGTAAAATGATAAAGGAGATGGGTCTTACGGAAAGATATGATGAAGACACTATTCCTTTGTTTACGGCAGACATGGATTTGCCTGTGCCAAATGCGTTAGTCAAAGCATTGCATAAAACGGTGGACAACAGGATTTACGGCTATTCGATTTTTCCTGATGAATACTATGAAGCGATTCAATATTGGTTCAAAAAAAGACATGACTGGGAAATAGATAAAGACCATATTGTATATAGTCCTGGGACAGTACATGCAATGAATATGGCTATTCGCGCTTTTTCAGAACCAGGTGAAGGTGTCATTATTCAGCGTCCTGTATATCCACCTTTTACTTCGGCTATTGAAGGAAACGGAAGAACAGTTGTTAATAATCCGCTTCAATGTGATGAAAATGGCTACTATACCATCGACTTTGCAGATTTTGAAAGAAAAGCAAGTGATTCTAGCACAAAAATGTTCTTATTGTGCAATCCTCATAATCCAACAGGAAGAAACTTTCGCAAGGAGGAATTGCAAAGATTAGCAGATATTTGTAAAAAGCATGATGTTTTAATTGTTGCAGATGAGATACACGGTGATTTAATTAGAAGAAATGAGCAGTTTATCCCAATGGCGAAATTAGCAGATAACGATTTGCTTATCACCCTTACGGCTATCAGCAAGACCTTTAATGTAGCAGGTCTCCATTGCACAAATGCGATTATTCCGAACCTGAAGCTCCGCAAACAATTTTTGAAAACAATGGGCTATCAAATGGCTTCACCATTTACCATTTCAGCGCTCATTGCTGTGTACCGAGAAGGAGAGGAATGGCTGGAGGATTTAAAAGCATATATTGATGGCACAATGGAAATGGTCAAGAAGTTTATCGATAAAAACATGCCGAAAGTGAAGGTAACAATACCTGAAGGAACCTATATTATGTGGATGGATTTTTCTGCGTATAACATAACGCCGGAGGAGGTTCATGACCGAATATATAATAGAGCCAACGTCCTGCTCGAAGATGGAAGCATGTTTGGTGAAGAAGGGAAAGCATATCAGAGAATCTGTATTCCATCACCAAGATCTATTATCCAAACTGCCTTGGAAAGAATGGCAAAGGAATTTGAAGATTTGCAATAAACAATATGTCCTTGAACAGTGTGAGTTACTACACATTGTTTAAGGATTGAATAAAAAATGAAAAAAGGCAACGCTTTCCGTCTAGTTCAAAGGATTGCAGTTGTCTATTTTTAGGAGTATAATGTTCTCATTATCAATTTTTAATATAATGATATGGGGGCTTTTTGATTGGACATTTTACATCAAATACTATCTACTTACGCTTCATTCTTTGATGGAGAGATGTGGGTTAAAGTATTATCAGACCCTGTTTCTTGGGGATTAATTGGTTCACTTGTCATTCTTGAAGGTCTTCTTTCAGCAGACAATGCGCTAGTGCTTGCTATCATGGTTAAGCATCTTCCTAAGGACAAGCAAAAAAAAGCACTCACATATGGACTGATTGGAGCGTACTTTTTCCGCTTTTTATTCATCGGACTCGGAGTGTATTTAATTAAATTTACTTGGATTAAAGTAATTGGAGCTGCTTATCTTGCTTGGATTGTTATCCAGCATTTCTTCCTTAATAATAAGGATGAGGAAGCAGGCGGCATAAAAAAAGACAGCTGGACTGTACGTATGTTTGGAGCTTTCTGGGCAACTGTCATTTCTGTTGAATTGTTAGACTTAGCCTTTTCTGTCGACAGCATTCTCGCATCATTAGCTGTTTCAGATGAAATTTGGATTTTGCTATTGGGTGGTATGCTTGGTATTTTAATGATGAGAACAGTAGCAAAGTTGTTCCTAGTCTTAATTGAAAAGGTGCCTGAATTAGAAAATACAGCATTTGTGCTTATCGGCATCATTGCATTGAAAATGTTTGCTAGTATCTTTGGTTTTGAATTGCATCATTACGTTTTCTTTGCGATTTTGATTCTTGCGTTTATCATTACATTTATCATCCACTTCATTAACAAAAACAAAAAATTGTCTGAAGAAGTGGCCTCAACAAAAGAATAAAAGTTAGCCCTGTTCTGAATAAGGACAGGCTTTTTTTATGTAACAATGGGTCACTTTGTATATTTATTAGCATAGCTTGATGCAACAAACGAATCCGGTTTTATTTTTGGCTCAATTCCAGTTGATTCAATCCGAGCAACCATCTCATTAACAAACTCACTCGTTCTATTTCTTGAACCGCTGCCTATGTCGATATGGCCCTCCATTGAAAAAGTGGCTCCATTATAAATGAAGGGAAGAACGATATCAATCATCGTATTTTTTCTTTCCTCTGTAAATAAAGAGACAACTTCCTCTGTTAATGTTGTTTCATAAGAAATCTTTTCATGCAATGCTAACATCTTTCTTGGAACAATAGTCTTTCTAATACAAGCCCATGCTCCTTTGCCTTTATTTTGGATGACAATGCCAGTTATAAAGGTTGTATGCTGTGGATGAACCTGTGAATCCGTGCCTATCATCAATCGGTAATTTCCCCGAGGGTTTCTCGCCATAAAGCTAATAATACGCTGAAACACCACATCAAATGTCATAGAGTTTTCTTGAAGATTTTGAAATGTCATATTTGCCCAACTTTTCTCCGCCATCATAGCCCCTCCTTCAAACGTCTAAACATAATTAATGAAGTACTGTCTATACCTATTGTATGAACACTCTTAAAAAATAGCACCAAGCATTCCTGTCCTCCTAGTATATGCCATGCTTATTGCTACAGAGTGAGCAAACACCTAATATATGTAAAAAAATACGTATTTAAATAGTAACAACAGATTAAAACGAGAAGGTATACCTGAAAAATGCTGAGCTTTGAGAATGCTAAATGGAGGTTTTGCAAGCACTCTAGTTAAATGACTAATGTGGATCCACCATCACTACAGTCTTAACTGTAAATCTAAATACAAACGGAAAGAATCTAAACATAATCTTTACATTAAACCATGAATGAAGGAACACATACCAAATATAATGAAGAACATATGGGGGGTGATTTATTATACGTGAAGACAAAACCTATACATATTAATGTTGTTAAACAATGATAAGGAGTGATGAAATGGATACGAGTTCACACATCATCATGGGCTTAGGATTAGCAGCACTCGCTCACATTGATCCTGCTGTCGCTAATTCTGCTGCTTTGTCCCAAGCGGTGTTATTCGGTACAGTAATTGGTTCGAACGCTCCAGACTTTGACTATATTTATCGCATGAAAGGAAAAGGCAGTTATATCCGCAATCATCGTTCTACATCTCATTCTTTGTTTGCATTACCACTATGGAGTATTGCGGTTTCAGGTATAATTTATGCCTTTTTGCCAGAGGCATCGTTTCTCCATTTATTTTTATGGACTTTCTTAGCAGTTATACTTCATGTTTTTTTTGATTTATTTAATGTACATGGAACCCAAGTTTTACTTCCATTCTCCAAAAAGTGGATTGCGTTTGACTCGCTCCCATTAGTAGATCCTACTATTCTAGTAGTCCATTTATTTGGATTTTCCCTTCTGCCATTTTTTGCAATGGGTGAAGTGTTTTTAACTATTTATCTTTTTATTTTCCTGTACCTAGCTGTTCGAACCATTTCCACAGTGTTAGTAAAAAGAAATTTGCATCTCCATTTTCAAAACTCTATACGCATTAAATTGATTCCTCGTATTTCCTTATTTCATTGGGATGTCATTATCGAAACGAAAGAAGATTTTTTATTTGGCGTTTTCACAAAGGGCAGTCTTACTATTGATCATTCTCTTGTTAAAAAAATTACATTTCCTGATTTAGTGTCAGAAAGCAAAAACCATCCACTTGTTTCAGATTTTCTATCAAGTACCCAATACGCCTATCCTTTTGTACTAAAACGTAAAAATGGCTACCTAGTCTATTGGAAGGATCTTCGATTTCGCACAAATAAATTCTTTCCTATTCTTACAATCATTGCAGTATCAGCAGACCATAAGATGAATGAAGGCTTTATCGGCACATTATACTCCTTAAAACAATACAAGCAGGTAATCAAACAATTAAAAAATACGGCATCTTAAAGAAGGGCTGATTTTATGGAAAAGAAATTACTGATTATTTCTTCTGATATTACAGGACACGGTCATAAAAGTATTACAGAATCATTATGCGAAAAAGTCCAAACTTATCAAGATGTCGAAATCTTTGTAGTAGATGGATTTTCTCTTGGTAAACGATTGCTTTTAAAAATTGGCCAATCCTACGGGCCAATCATCAGAAATTCAGAGCATCTTTGGAAGATGATTTGGAAGTTATCTGCGTTAAAACCGCAGCTAGTTGACAATTTTATCGAATCATTGATTAGGGAAAACTTTCTCAAATTACTAGAGGAAATCCAGCCGGATATGATTTTATCTGTTCATCCTAACTTTAATGGCTCCATCTTAAATATATTAGAAAAGCAAAAAATCCAAATTCCGTTTTTTACACTTATTGCTGACCTTGTTAACATTTTTCCACTTTGGGCAGATAAAAGGGCCCATTACATAATTAGCCCTACATATGAAGCACAAAATAAATGTATTGAATTTGGAATTCCAGATGAAAAAATAAAGGTTTCGGGGTTTCCAGTACGTTCGCGCTTTTTTCCAAAATGTAATGCGCGTAAGCTTTATAGGGAAGGACAGTCATTAACATGCTTGATTATGAGTGGTGGTGAAGGTGTAGGGAATATGAAAAAAATAGCAGAAAATCTCTTGGATCATTTCGAGTGCCACGTTAAAATAGTAGCTGGAAAAAATACAACACTCAAAACAAAGCTCGAAATGTCACTGAAATCCAAATATGGCGATCGCGTCGAAATATATGGGTTTACAAAAAACATTCAAGATTTAATGCTAGCAGCTGATATTGCGTTTACAAGAGGAAGCCCGAATGTTATGTTTGAGGCAATTGCCACAAATACGCCACTTATTATTACTGGTGCGTTACCTGGTCAAGAAGAGGATAATCCAAGCTTTGCCGAGAACTCTAATTTAGGAGTAGTGTGCAAAAAACCAAAGGAAATAAAAGATACATTAGCCAATTTACTCGAAAATAATGGGGAAAAGCTAAATGAAATGATAATAAGTCAACGGAATTTTATTAATACAAAGGCAGCAGAGGACATTCTTCAATTTATTTTAGACGCTGGGGAACCTTATTATGAAGAAGCAAAGGAAAAGCTTTCTTAAAGTACTCTCAAATAGCTAACTTAAAAGGCCGTTGAAGGATTACCTTTTAAGTTAGTTTTTTATGTACCTGTGCCTGTTAGACCATGTGCATCATAATATTTTTAAAGACAAGCTCAGGCTGTTCCTCTGTAATTAAATGGCCGGTTTTTTTATAGGTAATTAACCGTGCGTCTGGCAAATCACGAACAAGCCGTTTGCCTATCTCCAATGGAACAACTCGATCCTCCTCACCCCAAATTAATAGTGTGGGGGCATGAATATCTTGAAGCTGGTTTGGCAATAAATCCCCTTCGCGATGACGAAGAAGACGGATTAAAGCTTTATAAAATCCTTTTTCACTCAATGGTTTACCGAATTCTTCAATCATTTCATCATTGATTAATGTTTTGTCAAAAAACACATTATTTAAATGATGTCTAACTCCTTTTTTTTGCACATAATAATAGGCGAGTTTATCAAATAACGGTAAATAGGAAGTGTAAATAAGCGCTTTTCTCGCCCGCTTTAAGTAACCAGAGCTGCATAATAAAACTAATTTACTTACTCTCTCTGGAGCGAGTAATGCCATATTAAGGGCTATTTGTCCTCCCATAGAATGTGCTACAATAGAAAAATTAGAGTATCCAAACTGATTCATACATTCTAGCAATAGCTTTGCATAGTTTTGAAAGCTATAAATGAATGAGGTGGATTTATCACTTTTTCCAAAGCCAGGAAGGTCGATGGCGATGACAGAATAGTGCTTCTGCAGAAAAGGGATAACTCGGCGGAAGGTATAGGTTGAGGATGCAAAGCCATGGATAAGAACAATCGGTGGTTTTTCATTTATTATGTATTCACAATACAAATTAATTCCAGCGACATTAAGATAAGTTTGTTTTAATTCACAATAGGTCATTCGTGCTCCACTCCTCCATGAATGAATAATGTTTTTATTATTAAACAATTCGGGCGAGAGGATACAAAAAATTTCATATGAATTTGCTGCGGATTAGTTATAATAACAAAAGGTGAAACTTAGGGTAATAGTTAAAATTAAACGACAACATCAGCAAAAAAAATGCAAATATAGGTTTAAAATCAGGTAAAAAGGTGTATATATGCAAGGTGAATATACATAAATAGAGAAAAAGAAAATGAGCGTATGAAGGGGAATAAGATGAGCAATAATTCGTCCATTAATATTGGTGGTTTAAACTTTGAATGGGAATTAGAAAAAGGCAGGTTTATATTTGAACAACAAGATTCTGTACTTTTCTGGATTTCCAGTGCAATGAGAACTTTTTTTGATACAATTGAGGAAATTTCCGGTGAGGAGGCATCCACCTTAGTATTTGAAGCTACAGGCTTTAGACAAGGGCTTGTTGTAGGTGATTACTTTGAAAAGATGAAGGATGTGGATGTGAGGGAAGCAGCTACTCTCATAACAGCTACATACGCATCTGCAGGCTGGGGCTTAGCAGATATCCTTGACTTGGATTTCACGAACAAAACATTAACAGCACATATAAAAGACAGCTGGGAACATAAAATAAACGTTGAACAAGGCAAGAAAAAAGGCGGTCATTTTTTAGCTGCACATTATGCAGGGATTTTCACAAAATTATTCGGTACAAATATTTGGTATAAGGTTGTGCAGGAACAGCTTGAGGGCTATGAATACAGTATCATCGAGTATTTCCCTTCCAATATAACTGTATCAGACAATATCCATGAACTGGCGCGAAAGAAAGAATCAGAACAGATATCTCAATTGGAGCAGGTTGTGGAGGAAAAAACAAAAGAGCTGAAAGACCTTGTTAAAAGAATCTCCTCTCCGATTATACCTGTCCATGATGACATCGTGATTGTTCCGCTACTAGGCAAGTATGATGAAGATCGTTCAGAATTACTCGTAACAAATACACTGAATAATTTGCCTCAATACAAAGCAAGTTATTTAGTTTTAGACTTAACTGGCTTGGATCGAGATATTAGTCAGCATACAGCAAGTCTTTTAGAAAAAATCGGTTCAGCGGCTAACCTAATTGGAATTAAAACAATTTTAGTTGGAATATCACCAGAACTGAGCATCGTCGTATCACAGGCAAACATTAACTTATCACAATTTGACTGCTTCCAAACATTAAAGCATGGCATTCATTATGCTTTAGGACAGCTTGGCAGAAAAATTATTTAAAAAACAAACTCCTTATCTCGTCGATAAGGAGTTATTCTTTGTGGACAGATATTATTAGTTTACATAATATAATTATATTAAACTTTAAAGTGCGTATGTAATCCAAGTAAGATGGACAGCGAATATACTCACATATAATAGTAGCGGTATAGATAGAATCAATCTCCAGGTCTTCACATGCTTTGTTGTGAAATAAGCGGCTAGAATAAACAGAAAAATCGATAAAGCGATTTTACAGCATAAAAACAAATAAGGAGACAGCTCCCAAATGGAACTCATTAACGGATTTGCTTCACCAATCAGCTGGAGGTGCATACCGATATATGTCAATATTCCATCAGCTAAATTTAAAATGCCAATTGACCAAAACAGAATCTTTATTGGAAACACCTCATATATAAGCTTTCGACAGCTTGTTATTTCTACTAATTATCCCAATAAATTGTAATAAATTAAATAGGTCATAACACGCAGATGCTAACTTAATTCCTTTGTAGCAGTTTTGACTGCATTACCGCGCATAATATCTCTTATGTGCGGTTTTTTAAGGAATATAGTATAATAAATAATAGATAAAAGTCGAAGATTGGTGGTTTATTAGAGATGGATAATCGGTTATTGGCAGAATGGTATGAGGAAGAAGTCACTATCTTTAAAACAGAAATGGATAATAAAGACTACAGTAAGTTTACAATGGAGAACTATGTACGAGATATATACTTGTTTTTAGAATTTATGACTCGTAAAAAACAAGAAAAAGTAGAATTGAATGATGTGAAAAAACTGCATATTACTCTTTTTATGAATGAATTGAAAACGAAGCGAGGCAATAGTGCCACATCAAGGAATAGACGACTGACGGCATTAAGATCGTTTTTTAAGTGCTTGATGGATTACGAGTTACTTCATAAAAACATTGCAGCTGAATTAGAAAGTGCAAAGGAGCAAAAAGGGAAGTTGCCGAGTTATTTAGAAAAGGATGAGCTGAAGGCATTTTTTGATATGATCAGTATTGTATCTCAAAAGCAGCATCAAAGAAGAAATAAGGTGATGATGGGCTTGATGGCTTTTGCTGGCTTGCGCGTTTCCGAGATACATATATTGAATATCTCCTCGATTCAAACTGGAAAAAGAGGACTGCAGGTGTTAGGGAAAGGGAATAAAACGAGATATATTCCGTTGCCTATAAAGCTTTATGAGGAGTTAATGGCTTATATAAAGGAAGATAGAATTCTACCGATGCGAGGAAATGAGGATGCCTTATTTATCTCAAGACGAGGAAAAAGGATTTCTAGAAGACGGATACAGGAAATAACAGAGCGAATCTGCGACAGTATTGAACAGGAATACCCAGAATACAATTGGAAGCAAAAGTCTATTTCCAGCCATAAGCTGAGACATAGCTTTGCAACACACCTCGTTAGGGACGGAAGAGATATTCGTACCATTCAAGAGCTGTTAGGACACACCAATTTAAACACAACCCAAAAATATACACATGTGTCTGATAATCAAAAGGAAAAAGCGATGGAAATGGAGTTATCAGATTACTTTTATTAAGAAACAATAATTATATTATGTAAACTAATTAAAAATCCTTTTGGCAAACATACTTTCTTCCTATATGAATATGCATAGTAATAGACATGAAGAGAAGGAAGTGTGAGCAATGCCTAGTAAAAAACATAGTGTAATTGTTAAAGCACCGCTTGAAAAAGTCTGGGATTTTGTCAGGTCGATGGATAATTGGGCTCCGTTAGTTCCTGGTTATATTCAGCATCAGATCATCTCTGATTTAGTTTCAACATGGGAATTTAAGACAGATATCGGCTTCATAAAGAAAAAAATTTCTTTACGAATAGATATACTGAAATGGGAGGAACCATCTCAAGTTTCTTTTAAGCTGACAGGAATAAATGAAAAATTTATCGGGAGCGGCTATTTTTCAGCACAGCAGGTTGGAGAAACGCAAACGAAAATGACCGGTTACTTAGAAATTAACGCATTTGGTACATTTGCCCCGATGGTTAATAGTGTGCTTGAGCCGAAATTAGATGAAATTACACAGGAATTAACGATAGAGGTTTGTAAAGCAATTGAACAAAGGTGATTATAATTTTATTATGTAAACTAGAAATATCTTTTCTGACTGACAAGCTTATGAAAAAAAGTATTTTAAGTAATTTATCCCTGTTTACCATAATTTTCATCTATTCATTGTGAGAAAAGTACTAGGAAAAAAGGTTGGATGACGCTATAATATAGATAACTAAAATATATCTGAAAAGGGCAAACTTGTTGAAAAGCAAGGACGCAAAGCTATGGGCCTAACCGTTTATAAAAACAAATGGCTGCCAAGCTGCCAGACTTCTCCTTTGGATTGGTCTAGGCTTTTCTAAAGGAGAAGTATAATAATGAAGAAACTAGCAATTTTAATTTTGGTGGTGGGCTTAATGCTACCTTCTATCCATACAAATGCTGCTGTAAACAGCAAAACAAATGCAACTTGGATTTGGAATCCATGGTCACTAACAACCGCAGCTGGACAAAATAAAGTCATTAATTTCCTTGTGAAAAATAGTGTGACAGACGTGTACCTGCAAATTGACCAAGAGGTTGAACGGAAAACATATCAACAGTTTATTGCTAAAGCTACTACAAACGATATCAGTGTTCATGCATTAGACGGTGCTTCGAAATGGGCATTGGCAGGCGGACAAGCATATGCGGACAGCATGTTTACTTGGCTAAAGAATTACCAAAAGAACAGTGCTGCAAATCAACGCTTCAGTGGTGTACATCTTGATGTTGAACCGTATATATTAACAGAATGGAACACAGACAGAGATGATGTTGTACTAGCTTATCAGAAGCTGATTAAGCGTAGTAGTCAGTTAAGCACTAATTTAAGCTTAGATTTAAGTATTGATATGCCATTTTGGTTTGATGAAATTACATTTGCCAACACATATGGAAAAAGCAATCTTGCGAAATGGGCAATCAAAAACACAGATTCTGTCACAATTATGGCATACCGAAATACAGCATCAGGTGCAAACGGCATTAATTCACTTGTGAAAGCAGAAGTACAGTATGCGAAGGATGCAGGCAAATCAATCAATATTGGTGTCGAAACTGGTGAGTCAGCAGAGGGTTCCAATATCAGCTTTTATGAAAAAAGTAAAGCATATATGAAAAACGAGCTTGCAAAAGTAGCAAAAGCATATCCGCAAGAAAACGTTAATCTTGCTGTCCATTATATTGATACATGGATGCAAATGAAGTAAAAGAGGCTGGGACAAAACAAAAGATAACCTTTCTAAACACGAATAATAAA
>Ga0209463_1000026_pt1 | contig 132122 bp, 102 predicted proteins | sample AgamicMgSfrz_FD_187169 | JGI IMG/M metagenome (GOLD analysis project Ga0209463, IMG submission 187169) | Agave microbial communities from Guanajuato, Mexico - Mg.Sf.rz (SPAdes) (version 2) | ecosystem: Host-associated > Plants > Phyllosphere > Phylloplane/Leaf | place: Guanajuato, Mexico... | reverse complement strand
AACAGTTGGATATACAAACGATATCACCAATCCTGATGGATGGTCCCCGTTAAAAGGAAGTGATGGACTCATCTTAGAAAGAGCTGCGCTTGGGAATAATAGCTCGTATTATAGTCAATCAACTAACATTATGACGATAACAAAACAAGATGGAACAAAACAATATGTATATATGGGAGATCGCTGGAACTCGAAGCAATTAGGTGACTCTAGATATGTTTGGCTTCCATTAACAATCGATACAGAGAATCATACTGCATCGATGAATTATTCCACTGGCTGGAAATTGAATGTCGAAAGTGGAAACATCAGTTTACCAGAGGGGATATCATTAGTTTCACAAGGGAAAAATGCTTATGGCTCAAATGCAGACGATCCAGACAGACCAATTGAATTAGCAAATGATGGCTATGAATTTAATTTAAGAACATCAGGAGATAATACGCATTGGTATCGCCCAGGTGATGCACCATTCGATTATACGGTAGATTTAGAAGAAACATATGACCTCTCTAGAATGGATATTGCATTCCGATTATATAACGGATCAGAAATGTATTATCAATATAAGGTATATGGTTCAAATAATAATAAGGATTGGGTTGAAATTGCAGATGAGTCTAAAAATACATGGGCAGGATTTAAATCAACTCCTTTACAAGGAGAATTTAGATATGTTCGACTATCCGTATCAGCAATAAAACGTGTGAATGACAATAGTAACGGAAATTGGGCTAATGGATTAGTTGAGGTTCAAGTATATGCAAAAACCGAAATGGAAAATGTGTCAAAGGAAGTATTGGAAACACTTTATCAGGAAGAGAATAATAGCCGAAATGAAAAGGACTATACAGAGGAAAGCTGGAACGTATATCAAGAAGCTCTTAACCTAGCAAAAGAAATTCTTGATGATGAGAAAGCAACGCAACAAATGGTTGATGATGCGAAGGAACAAGTGGAAAAGGCCATTCTTGGATTAGAAAAGCGAGTTCTAGTTGAGCAAATTACTATTAATAGTAATGATTTAATTACGATGAAAGCTGGAACAACGAAACAACTATCTGTCACCATACTCCCTGAAAAAGCAACGAATAGTTCAATAAAATGGACGATTCAAAAAGAAGACATCGTGACAATAGATGAAAATAATGTGTTAGTAGCAAAAAAAGCAGGGACTACTAAAATTACCATAACAACTCCAAGCGGCGTGGAGGATTCCATAACGGTTAGGGTGACTAAGTAGGATATATGCTAAGAATAGCAAAATGGTTTTTATTTCTTTTATTCTTTGTAGGGAATTTTCTTTTATTCACTACTTCGGGATATACGAAAGAAAGAGGATATTTTTCTAGTCAATCATATGTCCCGCTGATTCACATTGAGATGCCGCTCTTAAGAAATGACCAGAACAATATAGAAAGAAAAGTGGATGCAGAGATAGAAAATAACGCATTAGATAAAAATGAATCCGCATTCATAGATGGGATAGAAAAGAAGAATAAGTAGTATTACAGAGTCAGATTGAAGCATCTATCAGAGATGGAGGAGGAAAATATGGACAAGAAATATAAAAAATATGCAGTGGGAATTTCTCGAATAGTAGTGAATATGTTCCTTATTCTCCTTCTCCTTTCTGCTGTGTACATTCACTTTCATCCCACACATTCTTTTTTTGGATACCGTTTATTTACGGTCGTTAGTGAGAGTATGAAACCAGAGCTTTCTGTCGGGGATATGGTGATTGTGCTTGAAAATGCTCATGATATTAAAGTGGGAGATGTTGTCACCTTTAAGATGAGTGAATCAGAATCATCTGTCGTCACACACCGAGTTTCTATGGTAAGCGAAAACAAAGGAATGGTACAAACAAAAGGAGATGCGAATAAGAACCCTGATGATGCCATGGTAGAGCAGGAACAAATAATTGGTAAAGTAGTTGGTCATATTCCTAAAATTGGCCTGCTGCTTCTAGCTGTTAATACAAGTAGCGGTTTTATAGCAATTATCTTATCCATCACGACTCTACTATTAGGAAGTTATTTCTTTAGTCTTCTAAAAGGGGAACTTAGAAAACAAAATAATACAACAAAATATACCGAGGAGGAATAAGGTGAGAACGAAAACGAAGTTAATAATGGTTGGATTAGTATTCCTATTAATGTCTGCAGGAACAACCTATGCATGGTTTACTGCTAAATTCGAAACTGCTCAATCAATATCAATGGGGAGTTTACATGTTTCAGCAAATTTTCCATCATTAAGTGATCCAAAAAATTATGAGCCTGGACTTGATATTGAAATGAACGGGGAAATTAAAAATAATGGAACACTTCCAGCAATGATTAAAATCGGAAATAGTACGCAAGTGCGTTATATGTATGCAGATGACAATTTGACTTTAATCCCTATAGAGGAGAGGGAATTTCAAAAAGCGCCAAATTCAGCAGTAGATATGAAAATTACTCCTACTTCTGGACGATATGACGACAATGAAGATGCATATTGGTTTAGAGATAAAAGTACAAATGACAATTATCTTTTATTAGAACCAAAATCCTCTGTAAATGTGATGGTTACATCTAAATTGAATGACGAAAAGATAGGGAATAAATTTCAAGGGGCGTCCTTTAAATTAGGAACAATACTTCAAGCTACACAAGTTTTAGAAGATGCGATGGCAACAGAGTTAGGATTAGATTTAAATAATTTGGATATTGTTGATAATTTAGAAACACAGAGTAAAGTGGCGACCTCTAGCAAAAATACTCGTGCTCTAACTCGTTTAAATGAATTACTAATGCGATCTAATTAGTAGTTTATAACTGATAGCTTAATAGCAATTTTACATTCAGGGCTTATTCGTGATTCAAATCCGATTAAGCCTCATTTTATCCCACTCTTATTGTCCGTAAAGGTCCGATTGGTTCAACTTCATAGTGTAATTCTTTTATACATGTTAGAAAAGAGAGGAATGAATGTAGTGTTATGTTCTAATTATGTGAATACAAAAGTGTTTGGATCATTAGTCTTGTTATTTATATGCTTCAGTTCAGGTTTAACAGGATTCGCAGAAACGCAAAATTTTTCTGTTGAAGATTCATTAATTGCTAGTTTTGATTTTGACGAGCCTGAAAGTGGGATTGTTGGCGCAGAAGCAAAGGCGGAAGTTCAAGGAACTCCAGTCTATGTAGATGCTCCCCATGGAAAGGCAGCTCAACTTAGTGAAACTTTTTGGCTTAAAGTCAAAAAAGAAAATGGGGAACCGCTATTAAAAGGACAAGAAGAAATAACCATTTCTTATAATAGTAAGCCAGATGGAGGAAATGGGTGGGTATTCTATGCTTCCAACGATGAAAAAACGCAAACTTATCAACGAGAGCGTTATATAGGAATAGCAGATAAAACAAGTGGAATCACCGTAGAACGATTCAATAATGCAGGATCTCGTCCAGGAAACAGTCTATCTGCTCCATCCAGTACATCATGGAAACATATTGATCTAGTAATTAAAGAAAATAGTACAACCATTTTTGTAGATGGAGTACAGAAAGATACGAAAGATAGTACGTATAAATTAAGTGAAATTTTATCAGAAACAGGAGGGATTATACAACTAGGAAAGGCGAATTGGGGCAGCGGGGAATACTATAAAGGATTAATAGACGATATAAGAATTTATTCAAGGGCCTTCACCAATGAAGAAATCGAAGAGAATTATAATAAGCAATCAGCTCCCAGTATTTCTGTCGATTCTGGAGAAGTGTTTAATGATCAGCTAATCTCTATTTCTCATAAAATAGAATCTGCCCAGATTTTTTATACATTAGATGGTTCTGAGCCCACTAAAGAAGATAAGAAGTATACGAAATCATTTACGATCGATTCTAATACACAAATAAAAGCGGTTGCCTATATAAAGGAGGAACCTACTGATGTAGCAACCGTAGATCTCACTGTACGGAAATGGGCAAACACAGCAACTCCTTTTAGATTGCAGGATAATGAAAATGTTAATAATGCGAAAATCACCTGGCAAAGCAGGAAGGATTCTAACCGATATGAAATTTATCGGAATAATGAATTTATAGGAACATCATCGGGGGATACCTTAGATGATTACGACCTAGCCATCAATCAAACATACGAATATAAAGTGAAGGCGTTTCGGAATGACCAATTTATTAGTGAATCGATTCCTCAACGAATTACGACATTTACACCAACAGGAGAACCAGTTAACTGGGATAATAAAAAAGGTGGAAATAATTTGAAAACACCAACAGGACTATTTATTGATGGGAAATATTATGATTATTCCATAAGAACAATAAAAGAGAATGATGTAGTGAAGGGAAAAGCGGTATATGAGAGGGTTTCTCCGAACGGTTTTGATAATTGGTCAGAAGAGAGAGAATTGGCCTTTTATGATAATCCAAAAGTCAATTTTGAAGGAGTAAATGTAGTCTATAATCCTGAAACAAAAAAGGTGGTAATTGCGGCACACATGAAGATGAGGGAGGCTACACTGCTGCAAAATTATACTTAGCATCAATCACGCCCGGTGGAGAGTTAGAACTTGGGTTTGCTGATAGACCACTGGGCAATGATTCTAGAGATCAATCCATTTTCATTGATGATGATGGAAGTGCCTATATTTTGTCAGCAACTAGAGGGAATAATGATATTGCCATTTACAAGTTAAATGAAAGCTGGACGAAACCAATCGAGCTGGTGAATGTTGTATTTAAAGGTGCTCATCGAGAGACACCAACCATCATAAAAAACAATGGGAGCTATTACTTCTTTAGTTCAAAAGCTTCTGGGTGGTATCCGAGTCAGACGATGTATGCATCAACCGATAATCTATATGGAGAATGGACACCGTTACAGGAAATCGGTAATGCAGCAACTTACGGAACACAGTCTACAGGAATAGGGAAATTTGGCTCAGAAAGAGATACATTTGGTCTTTACGGCTATCGATGGGGCGGTCAGTATATTCATCCAGATCCGGGAGGAACATACCCACGATTATTACCAGTGACGTTTAATGCAGGTTTTGCAACAATGGAGTACTTTAGTGAAGTTGATTACTATCCAACCTATGGCTTAGTTCCTGTGCAAGCTGGTCGAAACCTATCCCAAGATATGAAAGTATCTTCTTCTAGTAGTGATGCTGTTAATGGTAATGTAAAGATTGTTAATGATGGCGGAGATCTAGCTTCATCTGGTTTCTTTAAGGGAGGAGCTTATCCATATCATTTAGATTTTGATTTAGGAAAACCAGTAATTCTTCGTGAATTAAATTTAACAACGAAACTAGTTGGAGGATCTGAAACAGCCTATAAATATACCATTGAAGGCAGCTTAGATAATGGTGATTATGAAATGCTTATTGATGGAAGGAAAAATTGGCGTGTTGGCTTTCAAATAGATGAAGTGAATTCTTTAGAAAAATATCGTTATTTACGTTTAACTGTATATGAGGTGATTAATGTTCATAATGAAAATTCAGCGACTTGGGCAGACGGAATCATTGAGTTTGTTGCTTTTGGAGATGAAGATATCCAAACGAATAAACAAGAACTATTGCAACTATATGAGAAGCATAAGAATAAAAAGAAAGAAGCTTATACAAAGGAAAGTTGGGAAGCTTTTTTTAATGCTTTAGAGCAGGCAAAAAGAGTTTTTGAAGATACGGAAATCAGCCAAAAGGAAGTAGATCAATGCAGGGAACAATTATTATCAGCTATCAATCAATTAGCTTTAAGCAAAGACACACTTCCAACAGAGATTATAATCGAATCTACAAAAATACTATCGATTAAAGCTGGGGAAACTATCCAATTAAGTGCGCGAATTGTTCCTGAAAATTCTATCAAATCGGTCATTAGTTGGTCTACAAAAAATGAATCGGTTGCCTCTATTAACCAAGACGGATTATTATTGGCGAAGAAGATTGGTACGACAAGTGTGGTTGTAACTACGAAAAATGCAAAAACGGATACAATTGTTGTTAGGGTGACGAAATGAATGGTACATTGCTGTTCATTTTACTATAAAAAATAATTTTGGAATAAATCTTATAAAATACGAAGTTATTTTTTTATAAAGCCCGATTGCTAGAATGGCCAATCAGCGAGGAAGTAGTAATCTCACTGATTGGCCATTTGTATCCCACTTTTAATGGGCAGTCATCCCCACTGATGGAAGTTTGCTTTATGGTTCTTATTTAAATAGAAATACAATGGTTTCCATGAAAGCGAAAGTACCAGGCTATTTATCCGAATACTCCCCTAAAAAGGATTCACCATTGCGATAAAATCGTGGATCATAAATGCCAATTCTATTATTATCATCTACAACTACAACGAAGGGTGACCATTTATAAAGAGTAGCTGCAGCAGGATTTTCTGCAAAGAGCAGATCAAGATCTGCCTCATTGCTAGAAGTAATTCGCTCCACGAAATCAGCCTTTGTTAGAAGCGAATCATTAATAATATCAATTGTATTGTCATTTTTGCCAATAACGGTAAAATGCCAAGGGACAAAGCTGGCGGATAGTGCAAGATCCTGATAATCCGTCTTATAATTTTTGTATAAAATAGAGCCTTGTATAGATTGAATAGCAATATGAAGCACAATTAGCACCCAGCCAATACGGAACAATACATGTGTTTTTATTTTAGGATAAAGCTTGGATCCGATAAATGTTAATAAAAAGATGAACCATATCACTAAATCAACGATAGGAACCGTACCGAAAGTTAATCGAACAGATGAAAATGGTTCGAGATAACCTGTTCCCCATGCATTAAACACATCACTAGTATTGTGGATAAATACTGCAAGAAGTGCAATGAAATATGATTGAATTCCCTTTATTTTAAATACAAAACGATTGATAATGTAAAAGAATAATGCCCATAGAGGAGCTAGAAAAATAGAGTGCGTAATTCCTCTATGCCACATCTGATATTGACCAGTAGTATCCCAAAGCTGTGATATAACATCAATATCAGGGATTTGACTGGCACCTATTGATGTAATAAGAAGGGCATATTTTTGTTTCTTATTCATTTTTTCTTTATTGACACTTTGATAGATTCCGACTCCAAATAAGGTATGTGTAATAGTATCCATATTTCCCCCGCTCTTGCAACGAATAATCTTTACTTTATCTCACTCTTAACGGACAGTAAGACCCCCGCCTCAAGCTTAAGAGAATACGAGGAAGATAGGTGTGGGAGATCAACTGTCCGTAAAGGTCCGATTGGTTCACTAACCATCAGTGGGATGAAGGAAAACCCCCACTGATGGAAGTTTCACTTTATTTTCTCTAATATTTCAATATATAGTTCACTTTTGGTAGATGTTCTTTTATTCATTTTTACAAGGTGATACATCACAATGATAAAAAAGAATATCCAGGTAAATAGTTGTACAAAGAAATCAAATTCAGCATTTACTGTAATTTCTATGCTGAATATCTTCGGATTTTGAATGAAATATAAAAGGACTCCAGCGAATAGAGTAGAAAAAATAGCCATAATTGTGGCGGGAAGGGAGACTGTGTTTCTTTGTGCCTTAAAGTAGGCTAGTAAAAGCTCTCTTTTCTCCCTATCGATTTTAGTAAAGGCCTCTTTTATAAGCTCAAGGTTATCCACAAGATTATATTTTGGCTTGATGTCTTTAAAAAGATTTTGTTCTAGTCTTCTGCCACCATTTCCTCCATCATCAACCCATTCTAAAAGGTTTTTATAATGTTTCTTTTTCCATCTTGTTTCACTATTGGAAAGTAGCTGTAAGAAGCTATCTAAAAGAAACATAATAAAAACAGAAAGCAGAATCGAAAAAATCCCATTGATAGCTGGTTGCTTTAATACTTCCATTGCACTCATTATTGCTAATCCTAAAAATAATACAATAAAAATAAAAGTAGCCCATAGTATTCTGTTCATAAAATCATCACCAATACATGTTAATTTAAGTAATATTTAACTTTACTTTCATTATAGCAATTTATTGGAGGCTGAGGGAAGGGAGATATGGAGAACGCTTTTGAAAACATAGAAAATATTGTGGTTTTTACTACTCATTCTTCTGTCAGAAATTATTAATATTTTTTGAAGTTATTCCGGTTCCTTTAATATCATTTGTTTCAATAGCTGATATCAGCCGTTTAAAATAGCAGATATAGACTTAGTAAGTGATATTTATACAAAAGGTGGACAAATCATATGAGTAGGTGGAGAAATAATAGAACATATTTGTTAAGTATTGAAAACGCATTCTTGAAAATGAATAATATAAATAGATCTTCATTATTTCTAATAAATACCAAACAACGAATAGGAGAATGGACCATGCAAAATGTAAAAATGACCGGATCTTTTTGGCAACACTATCAAGATGTAGTTGCAAATAGTGTTATCCCTTACCAATGGAAAGCTTTGAATGACGAACTTCCTGATACAGAGCCTAGTCACGCAATTAAAAACTTTCGCATTGCTGCTGGAGAGCTAGATGAAGAGTACTACGGAATGGTATTTCAAGATTCTGACTTATATAAATGGTTGGAGGCTGTTGCATACAGCTTGCAAAGTCATCCAAATCCACAATTGGAAAAAGATGCGGATGAAGTAATTTCTCTATTAGGCAGGGCGCAGAACAAGGATGGCTATTTACACACGTATTATCAAGTGAAAGAAGGATTAGAGCAAAGGTGGACAAATGTTCGTGATAACCATGAATTGTATTGTGCGGGGCATTTAATAGAAGCAGCTGTAGCATATTACGAGAGTACAGGGAAATCGGAATTGCTGCAAATCGCCTGTAAATTTGCTGATTATATCGATTCTGTTTTCGGCCCAGAAGAAGGGCAGATCAAGGGATTTCCTGGACATGAAGAAATTGAGTTAGCATTGGTTCGATTGTATTTGGTGACAAAAGAAAATCGTTATCTAAATCTTGCTACGTTCTTTGTAAATGAGAGAGGAAGACAGCCACATTATTTTGATCTTGAATGTAAGCAATTCGGTCGTGATCAACAGGGGTGGTGGCATGGGAATTATGAGTATTCGCAATCGCATATCCCTGTGAGGGAACAAAAAGAGGCAGTTGGTCACGCAGTGCGAGCAATGTATTTATATTCTGCAGTTGCCGACTTGGCGGAATTAAACAATGATCCAACATTAAAGGAAGCAGCAGAAAACTTATGGCATTCTGTTGTTCACGAAAAGCTATTCATCAATGGTGGAATTGGTGCTAGCGCTTGGGGTGAGGCATTTGCTGGTGCTTTTGATCTACCAAATGATACGACTTATAACGAAACCTGTGCTTCTATTGGTTTAGCCTTTTGGGCGAAACGGATGCTACAATTAGAACCAAAAGGAGAATATGCCGATATTTTGGAAAACACCGTCTACAATGGTTCGTTGTGTGGGATGGACATTAAAGGAGAACGCTTTTTCTATGTAAATCCGTTGGAGGTTAATGGTGAGAGCTCATGCCGACGTAGGGATCACAAACATGTGTTACCAGAACGGCAAAAATGGTTTAACTGTGCATGCTGTCCTCCTAATTTAGCTCGTATAATCGGTTCTATTGGAGATTACTTTTATACGCAAAAAGGGGAGACATTCTATGTGAATTTATACGGAGACTCTATTGCGAAACTCTACTGGAATGGACAGGAAGTAGAATTTGTGCAACATACGATGTATCCGTGGGACGGAGCGATAGCTTTTACAATAAATCCGTCCAATTCTGTTCAGGGTAATCTTGCATTTCGAATCCCTGGTTGGGCAGAAGGAGAATTTAATATAACTATTAATGGAGAAAATGCAGCTGGTGAAGAGGTGGTTTCCAATGGTTATTTGATTATTAATCGCAACTGGGAGAAAGGGGATCAAGTAAGTTTACTTTTCCCTACAAAGGCAAAAGGGATTTATGCCAATACAAAGGTGGAGGAAAACACCGGAAAAGTGGCATTCACTCGTGGACCTTTGGTTTACTGTTTTGAAGAAGTCGACAATGGAAATAACTTATCTACTATATTTATTGGAGACACTTCCATAAAAGAAGTGAAAAATAGTAATCTTTTAAATGATGCAGTATATTTGCAATTGACGGGTTCACGTCTACAAGATCATTCAGATGATTTATATTCGTTTAAGAAACCGTATTTAGAAGAATTTACGTTGACTGCCATTCCGTATTTTATGTGGGGAAATCGTGGAAAAGGTGAAATGAAAGTTTGGGTAAAACAACAGATTTAATGTTGACTTTAGTAGTTTTATATAAAAGTGGTTCATGACACATGTAATTTCATCTTATAAATAGAAACGAGGATATGCGTTGCTGTTTAAGCACGCTGTCCTCGCTTTTTGAAGCAGATAAAATGGATTTTAATATAATTTTCCAGCTAGAAGTGTGTTAGCTAATTCTACCGGTTGCTTCTCTACACTTCGAATGAAACGACTTTGCCTTCGTTCACTGCAATCAACCCATAGTCTGTTATCTTTAGGGCGGGACTTACAGGCAAGGAAAGGGTACTTAAAGACATGATTACGTTGTAATGTTCATACCCTAATGACTTTAAAGCATCTGTTAACTTTTCTACTTGAGAAGCAATGACTGCTAAAGGTTCTTCAGAAAGGATGCCTCCAACTGGTAGTGGTACCATGGAAAGGATCTCTCCATTATGCACACAGCATATACCGCCTTGGTTTTTGATGACTTCATTTGCAGCGAGTTGCATGTCTTCTTTATTTTTCCCTACAACTAATAAGTTGTGATTATCATGGGAATAGGTGGTTGCGACAGCCCCTCTCTTTAGAATGTCTCCACCAATTAAGCCATGGGCTTTATTTTGATTTTTTCCGTAACGTTCAAATGTTTTCACTAAACAATAAGAGCTATCCATCCATTGCAATTTACCCGCCTTCACAGCCAGTGTATCTTGTCTTTCTTCTGTAAAAGTAGAGCCATTTTGCACATGAATGGTACGAACGGTTACACTATTCTTATCTGTGTCTATACGCACTTCAAAATCTTCTTCATGAAGTGGTGAGAGTTTTACACTTTCATAGAAAGAGGCAGGAAATTGTTTAGAACGAGCGCTCTGCACATATGGTAGTTTTTCATCAAACACCTTTTCGCCATCTTTATACACAGCATCAATGGAAAAGTCCGCTACATTACTGACTACCACAAAATCAGCCAGTTTACTTGGTGCAATGACCCCTCTATCATACATTCTCATTCGTTGAGCAGGAGTATAGGTGCAAGCATAAATTGCATCCTCAATAGACAGTCCCATCGAAATAGCTTTCTTCAGTAATACATTTAAATGACCCCTTTTTTGAAGGGAATCAGCCATAACATCATCCGTAACAAAGCAGAAATGTTCTTTTACTGGATTTTCGATGAGATACTCGATTACTTCTGGTGTCATCGATTTCTCTTGAATTTCTAAAAACATCCCAATTCCAATTCTTTCCTTCATGCCCTCAACTGTTTGGTGAGTATGGTCAGAACCAACGCCAGCGAATGCTAGGCCTTGTAATTCCACATCTAACAATTTAGGAACATGACCTTCAATGATTAGTTCAGGATAGTTTTCGCGAACAAAATCTAGAATTTGATTGGTTTTGCAATCAGGCTTTGTAAGAACATCATAGTAATTCATAATTTCGCCTAAACATTTGATAGTTTCTGTCTGCAACAACTCTTCCATATCTTCTATATCAATGGAACCACCTGTAGTTTCCATTGAAGTAGCAGGAACAGAGCTTGGGATACCGTAAAACATATCGACCACTTCATTTTTGCTTGCTTTTATCATTTCTTTCACACCGGAAATTCCAAATACATTGGCCATTTCATGGGGTTCCGGAATGATCGTTGTTACCCCATTTTTTATTAATCCGTAGGAAAATGTTGCAGGTGTTACCATTGTACTTTCGATATGCAGATGAATATCAATTAAGCCTGGTACAATGTATTTTTCAGCAGCATCAACAATCTCCCTTGCTTGGAAAAATTCTTGCCCCTTTTTTCCGATATAAAAGAACTTACCATCCTTGATTGCAATATTTTCTTTTCTAAATTGTTTAAAATAACTATTGAATACTGTTCCGTTTAAAACGAGTGTATCAACTTGCATGAAAACCCCCTCCTTTATTCCACAAGCACCATTTGATTTTGTGGAATAATTACCGTTACTTCTTGTCCGTTTTTAAATGGTTGAACCATTTCTTTATTAATCGTGAAATTACCGAGGGCCGTTTCCACCACATATTGATAGCTTCTGCCAAGGAATGTTGTAATTTTGATTGTTCCATTCATGCCGTTTTTTGGGATAGCGGTTGAGCTTGGTTCCATCATAAAATCATCGGGGCGGATGGCACCAACTTTTTTATTTGGATTTTCCATATGGGCATGGCGATCTATTCTAAATACTAATCCAGCTTTTTCAAGTTCGATATAATCCTTGTGATCGGTGCGTTTATCAAATGTAATAAAGTTTTTAAATCCAATAAAGTCAGCGACGAATTTCGTTTCTGGATATTTATAAATGGTTGCAGGGTCGCTTAGCTGTTCAATGACCCCTTTATTCATAATTGCAACTTGATCTGATATGGAGAAGCATTCCTCTTGATCATGAGAGACATAAACTGTAGTTATTCCAAGTTCCTGCTGAATTCTGCGGATCTCGACTCTCATATTAACGCGAAGGTTCGCATCTAGATTACTTAACGGTTCATCAAATAATAGAATGTCTGGTTCGATAACTAACGCTCTTGCAATCGCAACTCGTTGTCTTTGACCACCAGATAATTCGCCAGGAAAGCGGTGTTCAAATCCTCTTAAATTTACAATTTCTAGCATATTTTGAACCCGTTTCTCGATTTCCTTTTTGCTAACTTTACGTAAACGCAGGCCGAAAGCAATATTGTCAAAAATGGAAAGGTGGGGAAAGAGTGCATAGTTTTGAAAAACAAAACCGAAATTCCGTTTGTTCACAGGAACCTTTGTATAATCTTTATCTTGAAAAATAAATTTCCCTTCACTCGCTTCTAAAAATCCAGCAATCAAGCGCAAAGTTGTTGTTTTTCCACAACCACTTGGTCCTAATAAAGAAACAAGCTTTCCTTTTTCAATACTTAAATTAAAATCTTCTAATATATTTTTCTTTTCATAAGCGACAGATACATTTTCTAAAGTAAATAAAGCCATTTTTATCCTCCATTATCTTTTCGTGAAATAAGACAAGCCCATTAATCTTTCGACTGCAAACATAAAGATGGCAGTAAGGAACATTAATAGAACAGAGATGGCTGCAACAGTAGGATCAAAGTAATTTTCTACATAGAGCAGCATTTGAATAGGGAACGTACTTACACCAGGTCCAGTCATATAAACGGAAATATCTACATTATTAAAGGACTCTAAAAAGGCAATCATGACAGCGGCAATGATACCGGATTTAATATTCGGCAATACCACGCTAAAGAATGTTCCGATTCGAGTCCCGCCAAGACTAAGTGCTGCTTCTTCTATAGAAAAATCAAAGTTTGCTAGACTAGAAGAAATCACGCGAATAATAAATGGCAGCATGATGACCGTATGACCGATAAATAGGGATAAATAAATAGGAAGGTTGTAGGTCACAACAATATAGCGTAAAAAAGAGAAACCTAGAACAATTCCTGGAATAAGAATCGGAGAAACAAAGATAGCATTGATGATTCCTTTGCCAGCAAAGTTGAAGCGGCTCAGTGCATAAGCTGCTGGTACTCCGAGTAATAAAGCTAAAATATTTCCAGCTAGGGAAACAATAATGGATGTTTTAAAGGTGCTTAAAAACATCTCTACTTTAAAAATATTTTCATACCATCTAAAGGAAAACTCTTCTGGAGGGAATTTCAGAATGCTTCCACTCTCAAAAGAGGTAATCGATATTATTACAAGTGGTCCAAGTAAAAAAATAAAAACGAGGATAGTAAATAGGGCCAATCCTCTATGTTTTTCCTGCATACACGTTTACCCCTTTGGATTTAGTTTTTTTGCAACACCATTCATGATTGCAATAATGATAAAGGTACAAATAATCATTATTGTTGCTACAATGGAGGCAAGCTTCCAATCATTTAAGGTAATTGCATTTTGATAAAGAAAAGTGGAAATAACCCGTTGTTTTCCACCTAGTAAAGCAGGTGTTGTATACGCAGTAAAGCTTCCTACAAACACTAAAATACTCCCAATAACAAGGCCAGGAACACATAATGGCACAATGATTTTCATAAATGTCGCAATTTTGGAAGCACCAAGGCTTTCTGCTGCACGCAGTAAATCACTGTCGATATTCTCCATTACGCCGACGAGTGTTACGATTATTAATGGAAGAAAAAGGTGAACCAGACCGATAATAATGGCATTTGGTGTATATAAAATGTTCAGTGGTTCTTGAATAAGGCCTAGGTTCAATAACGTTTTATTTAGCACGCCATTCTTCCCAATAATAATCATCCAACTAAAGGAGCGAACAACAGGGCTTGTCAGCAATGGGAAAATGGTAAACAACAAGAGAATGGCTTTCCTTTTGCTAGGTAGCTTTGCAATATAATAGGAAACCGGAAAACCAATTAAAATACAGATAAAGGTAGTGAGTAAACTAACGCGTAAAGTAGTAAGTAGGATATCGATAAAGTATTTATCCTTAAAAAAATCGATATACCCTTGTAAACTAAAGGTTCCTTCGTCATTGAATGTTGTCCCAATCATCGAAAGGATTGGAATTACTAAAAAAATCGTTAAAAATAATACACCAGGTAACAAGAGTAAATATAAATATCGTTTCTTCAAGACGTCACTCCCTTTCCTCAAAGTGACCATTTAAAATGTCGATAAACATCTGGAAGAAGGCATCATCATCTACCTTTAAGGAAACATATAAGTTCGCTTCCTTATTTAGACGATTTTGGAAATCACAGACGAGTTGACCATCGCATAACTCACTTTTCGTTTCAATATCGACGAAATACTTTTCTGTTTCTACGATTCTTTTGTTTATGGCAATTCCAACTGCTAGTGGATCATGCATAGCACAAGCATGGATTCCATAGCGGTTATAGTATTTCTGTTGATAGTCATTTGTGCTTTGCGTAATATAATCTTTTAAAGGTTTATCCATTATTAAATCAAGATGGTTTTTCGTTAAAAGTGCTTTTCTTGTTACATCCAGACCAACTTGAGTGATGGAAGAAAAGCCTGCATGTAAGACAATTTTTGCCGCTTCAGGATCAACATAGCTGTTGAATTCGGCAGTTGGCGTCACATTGCCAGGTCCTTTTACTACACCACCCATGAAAATAACTTCCTTTACGTGATTCGTAATTTGCGGGCATTTTTTAACGGCTAGTGCTAAATTCGTTAATGGTCCAGTCATCACCAATGTTACTTCACCAGAAAAGCTTAAAATGGAATTAATCAAAAAGTCAGGAGCAAAGCCGTCACTCACAGGGTGAGTAACAGCTGCCTCCTTTAGTGCTCCGCCTAAACCATCTTCTCCGTGAATGCGGTGTTCAAAGAAAGCTTCCCGAAGGAGGGGAGTGGCAGCACCTTTTATAACAGGGATATGATCAGCTCTAACTAAATCTAGTATTTTACATGTATTTGTAGTGGCTTGTTCTAAGGAGACATTTCCGTTCACGGTTGTAATCCCCAAAATATCAAATGCTTTACTTTTTACTGCTAGTAGAATACCAATTGCATCATCAATGCCAGTGTCTACATCCAATATTAGCTTTTCTTTCATGATGACCCTCTTTTCTATTATTGAACTAGCTCTCGGTTCCAGCGATCAATCCAACCTTTTAAGTTATCATTGATAAATTTCATATCTAATGTGTGTAAGCTTGCAATAACATCTTCTCCATATGTTAGTCCTTTAGCTTCTTCTTCTGTTAGTACAACCTCCGTATTTACGGGAGAATCTACTTTATTTTTTGCAGATTTCTCTTGTGCGTCTTTTCCTAAAATATAGTTGATGAACTTTTCAGATAGTTCCTTTTGGTCTGTATCTTTTACGACGTTGATTGTATTCATAACAGCATATCCGCCTTCAGCTGGAGTAACAAATTCAGCATTAGGTACTGCTTCTTGTAGATCTGCAAAGTACATCTCCATGATGGGACCAGCTGCAATTTCTCCTTGAGCAAACATGTTTACATATTCAGAAGTCTGTCCATATTCTTTAACAACGCTTGGCATTAATGATTTTAACTGTTCAAAAGCTTTATCTTCGTTAAAAGTCGGTTCACCGCTAACTAAGGAAGCCGTATCTACGATCATTGGTCCTGTAGTTGATGTAATGCTTGGTATGGTTATTTTTCCTTTTAAATCATCGCTCCATAGGTCTTTCCAAGAAGTAATTGGGTTTGTTACTTCATCTGGATTATAAGCAATTCCGAATTGAGCAATGGTGTATGCAGGACCATATTCTTCACCAAGCGGAGCTTTTGCTACTTCATAAATATTATCTAGATTAGACAGCTTGCTACGATCAATTGTTTCAAATAAATTATCTTCAATTCCTTGCTGTGCATAATAGTCAGAAAGGAAAATGACATCTACATCGGAATTTCCTTGTCTTACTTTATTTAAGCGATCTGCATTATTACCAGTATCCAAAACGATTTCTACATTATTTTCTTTTTCGAATGGTGCATAAATTTCGCTGCGGAAGAAATCTTCATTAAAGCCCCAAGTGGAAACGACTAGTTTTTCCTTCTTTTCTTTACTGCCGTTTGATGCGTCATCTGAGCTACAAGCAGCTAATAGTAAGAAGGATGATGCTGCAACTGCACTAACTAATTTTTTCATTTTCATTTTTGAACCCCTCCGAATGATTTTTTAGGTTTGGTATACTATCTTTCATGTAAGCTATAAAAATAATAAAAAAAGACAAGCTTAAATAGAATTATCCTTCTACTTAAGATTGTCTTTTCTTTGTAAACAAAGATTAAACTTATCTTGTGTATATAGTGGCGTTCTACTTAGATAAATCCAAGAAGAAATCCAAGTTTAATTTTTATCTAATACAATGTTTGTAAAAGCAAGCTGTGTGAAAGAATCATAATCCCTAAGAATTGCTTCGATATTCCAATTTGTATCTGCTTCTAAATGTTCTTTTAGCTTCTTCTTAAAAAGTAAGGACAGATGAAAGTCAACCTCTTGTTTAAGGCTGGGCACTTCTCCTTCCAAAGCAGCAGAGCGCGAGGCGCGAGGATGCTTCGCGTGAAGTGTTATGACATTCTGATCGATTGTCACTTTTAGCAATGTCGTACCAGCACCAAATAATTCCTTAGAAATTTTATTGTATACCTGAGATAAAAATCTCTTCATTTCATTTGTGTCGATGATAACTCACCTGCCAAACTATTGATATTGGTTATTATACATATCATTTTTTGATATTTCAATAGAATGTGCGGATTTTGGTGAAAAAAATATTATTTTGTCGTTTTTTCTATAGTTAAAGAAGTAAAAAACGAACTTTATAGGAATCGGAGGGTCGGTTCTTCTGTTTCCCTATAGAGCATACTAGCAGGAACAGAGTAGAGTTTTTAGTATCTTTATTGCAATTTTAATATTAGTAAAATTGCGTATATTCATAACTTTATTACATTATCTTTTATTTTTCTAGTGTGGGGTAAGATTTTTTAACATTATTTTAGATTAAACGAGAGAATAGAAACTGTAGGTCGTAAATTGGAATGACGAAAGTTTTTGGTCGAATAAGTAAATGAAAAATTGTGCATGCTTTCGATGAAATTATTTTGCCTACTATAGGGAAGTAAAGTGAATGTAAGCAATGCTTGTTGATTTATCCTATTCTTAACGGTCGGTAAAACCTCGGCTGATGGAAGTCTTCATTATAAGAGATAAAAAAATAGAGATTTTTATAACATTGGTTAAGGAGCTAATTTTATCGGTTATTAACTCAGGATTTGTGCAAATGAACAAGGAACTTTGGTTGATTTATCAATTGTTAAAGGGCTTTCAATAGAATAGAATGAAAACGTATTCAATATGGTCTAGTTGCAAATGGTTTATAAGGGGTATACAACAATTTGTAAGCAGTAGAGAAACAAGAACGGAATACTGGATGATATTTTTAAAGGGAATTTTGATTGGGAGATTCGGATGTAATAGGCCGTTATTGTAAAGAGTAATAGATTAGGAGGATTATTTATGACAGCTGGGTTAGATATTAGTTGGATTGGAGCCTTGTGTGGTTTGGCGTTGGCAATTATTTTAATTTTGTTTAAGTTAGCCCCAACCTATTCACTTATTTTAGGAGCAATCGTTGGAGCATTTATTGGAGGCGCTAATTTTACAGAAACAATAACTATTTTAGTATCCGGGACACAAAGTGTACAAGGAACGGTTATCCGTATTATTGCTGCAGGTGTTTTTGCGGGTGTTATGATGGAATCTGGGGCAGCAGAAACAATTGCCAAGTTTATTGTAGATAAGCTCGGTGGAACGAAAGCAATGCTATCTTTAGCATTAGCTACGATGATTATTACAGCAGTAGGTGTATTTATTCCAGTAGCAGTACTGATTGTTGCACCAATTGCACTGTCTGTAGCAAACAAAATGGGCTATTCTAAAATTGCGGTTTTAGTTGCGTTGTCGGGAGGTGGGAAAGCAGGAAATATTATCTCTCCGAATCCCAATACCATTGCCGCGGCAGGTGGATTTGAGCTTGATGTTAATCAGGTGATGATTGGAGGACTGATTCCAGCTATTTTTGGTGTTGTTGTAACAGTAATCCTTGCATCTCTAATCAAGTATAAAGGAACTAAAGTGACAGATGAGGAGGCCGAGGAGCTAGAAAAAGCAAACGCTTCCAATCTTCCGGCTTTATCTAAGGCTTTAATAACGCCAATTATTGCGATTGTTCTTTTGATGATTAGTCCAATAGGATCAATGCTTGGAATGGATGTTCTTACGAAGCTGAATATTGACTCCTTGTTTATTTTGCCTTTTGCTGCAGTCGTCGGAACGCTAGCTTTAGGTAAAAAAGATAAGCTTCTAGATTATTGTACAGCCGGCTTAAATAGAATGACTCCAACCATTTTAATTATTATTGGTGCAGGTGCTATTGGTGGATTGATTACTGCTTCAGACTTGCCTACACAAGTAGTTGCATTGGTAGAGTCCTCTGGCATTTCTGGTACATTCCTTGCGCCGATTGCAGGAACTTTAATGGCAGCGGCTACAGCATCTACTTCAACAGGGGTTATTTTGGCAACTGGTTCATTTTCAGAAGCAATATTGAATACGGGAGTTGCACCTATAGCTGCCGCAGTGATGACACATACTGGTGCTACTGTAATCGACCACTTACCACATGGAACTTATTTTCATGTTACCCGTAATGCTATGAACATGAGTATGGCAGACAGAATGAAAGTGGTAGGGTATGAAAGTATTGTTGGCTTAACCATGACTATTGTAGCAATAATCCTATACGGATTTATCTTATAAAACGAGGTGGAAGCAATGGGGAAAACATTTTTATTAGCTCCTGATTCATTTAAAGAAAGTATGACAGCCAAGGAAGTTTGCGTTGCTATGGAAATAGGGATAAAAAGAGCGATCCCTGATGCAGAATGTATTCATGTACCAATGGCAGATGGTGGTGAGGGGACTGTTCAGTCTTTAGTAGATGCAACAGGCGGAACACTAGTTACGAAGGAAGTTACAGGACCTCTTCAAACGGCGGTTTTAGCTCAATATGGTATTTTAGGAGACGGAAAGACGGCTGTTATTGAAATGGCATCTGCTAGCGGAATCCATCATGTTACGAAGGAAACCAAGAATCCTCTTATTACAACCACTTATGGGACAGGGGAACTAATAAGGGAATGTATAGAGCAAGGAATTACTGACATTATACTGGGAATTGGCGGAAGCGCAACTAATGATGGCGGCACAGGAATGGCCGCAGCGCTTGGCTATAAATTTCTTGATGAAGATGGAAATGAACTGTTATTTGGTGGTGGGTATTTAAATGAACTAGTTACAATCGATGATTCCAATGTTATTCCACAGTTGAAAAATGTGAATATTTTGGTTGCATCAGATGTAACGAACCCTTTATGTGGAGAAAATGGAGCATCAGTTGTCTTTGGTCCGCAAAAGGGTGCTACACCAGAGATGATTGAGATCTTAGATAGAAACTTACGTCACTACGCTAAAAAGGTAAAAGCGCATCTTGGAATGGATATAGTAAACACGCCTGGTGCGGGGGCTGCGGGTGGTCTTGGAGCAGGTTTACTGGCTTTCACTAATTCAACAATGAAGAAGGGTATAGAGATTGTAATCGAATATACAAATTTAAAAGAAAAGTTGAAAGCGGCAGATTATTGTTTTACAGGAGAAGGCGGCATTGACTTTCAAACAAAATTTGGTAAAGCACCATATGGAGTTTCTCAAGCTGCTAAAAATGTGAACAATGATATGAAAGTGATCGCACTGGCAGGTTATATTGGTCAGGACGTGGAAGTTTTGTATGAAGAAGGCTTTGACGCTATTTTTGGAATCGTCCCTGGAGCAGCTTCCATTGACACATTGCTGGCTCAGGGAAAAGTAAATGTTGCACGAACCGCTGAAAGCATTGCTAGACTATTAAAATAGCTAAAAAAGAAGAAAAATTAATTATGCAAGCTTTTGGTAGAAGCTGTTCCTTTGACTTGGGAGCAGCTTCTTCACTTAATACGATTAATTAACATAAAGATTAGTTCTAAAAGATCCAATATATTCTTAGGATCTTTTCCTGTAATTTTGTGAATTCTATTTAATCTATAGTTTAATGTATTTCTATGCACAATAAGTTGGCTGGCTGTTTCATTCATGTTCATATTGCAGTTAAGATAAGCCTGGAGGGTCTTAATAAGTTCATCGTTTGTTTCAAGCAAATCTGATTGAGGGGCTGTTTTTTTTATTTTTCTCAAAGAATAGGATAGATCGGCAATAAATTCACAATCAGCATAAAAAATAACTTTCTGATGAAAAAATAATCCCTTTAATACTTTTAAAGCTAATTTTGTCTGAAGAAACCCATCAGCAATCTTATCATTTATTTTACTTATGGAAATGAAGACGTCTTGATACTTAGCTAACTGCTCTTGTAGTTCTTTTATGTTGTTTGGCTCTTGCACAACTACGCATAGCGTATTTTGATATGGTTGAAAGAAAGGATAGTTGTTGACTATTGACTCATTAACGTTTTTGGGAAATTCAATATACACCAATTGGCTGGGCTTATTTAGGTGAACATCATAGAATAATGCCTGGTCTGTTAAGTCTTTTGTATAAATGGTAGTAGGATCTATTAATAAGTTGAAAAAATCATGCTTTACATTCTTTCTCCTATTTTCTTTTTCTGATGCGATGCTTTGTTCGATTAATAACAGAACGGTTGATTTAACTAGTTTTCCGAAGGGACTAGTTTCCTTGATCTCACCGCTAATACCAACTACGCCTAAGATAGAATCATTCCATTCAATAGGTAGATTAATTCCTTTCTTAACGAATTCTTCATCCTTTTCGATAAGAACGATTTTTTTTTGTTTGATGGCAGCGGCTGCACCGTGATGGAGCGTGCCAATCCTTTTTTTATTTCCACTTCCAATGATAATTCCTGTTTTATCCATAATATTAATATTATAGGGAATATCCTTCATCATTTTATTTACAATTTTTTGCGCCTGTTTGGGTGTTAATTCATACATATTAATTGGTTCACCTACCTTTTGAAAAGAAAGAATAACTATACTTGTTATTATATAGTGTAATCATGGAAGTATAAAACACAATTAGGACGATTCTTCTGTTTCCGTTTGTAGGAAGCAGAAGAACCGTCTCATGCACCATTAAAAAGCATCTGAATATTCTTCTTGGAAATACTGTAAAAGTGCTGGCAAGTTTTTCTGAAATTCTAAGCAAAGTTGTTGTCCTAAAGGAACAGCGTAAATGAGTTTATGGCAAAATGGGCAGACATCCTTTTCTTTAAAAAAATGTTTAACACCTAATGGAAACGGATGAGTGGAATTTCCAATAAGAAATTGATAATCATGATGGTGGACACGAAATAAAATTTCTCGTCCCTCAAAACTACTTGAGGGATAGATTTGTATTGCTTCAAAAGGTAATTCTCTAATCGTAAGCATAAAAAAATCCAATCCTTTTGTTTTTATTGTATAGTCTTTTTTACAAATTAAACTATATCACTGATTGGGAATGTACTCAAATAGAAGATTTATCCCACTCTTAACGGACAGTAAGATTCCCCCCCTCAAGCTTAGGAGAATACGAGGAAGATAGGTGGGAGATCAACTGTCCGTAAAGGTCCGATTGGTTCAACTAACCATCAGTGGGGGAGGAAGGAACACCCCCACTGATGGAAGTTTCACTTTATCCCACTCTTAACGGACAGTAAGATTCCCCCCTCAAGCTTAGGAGAATACGAGGAAGATAGGTGGGAGATCAACTGTCCGTAAAGGTCCGATTGGTTCAACTAACCATCAGTGGGGAGGAAGGAACCCCCTACTGATAGAAGTTTCACTTTATCCCACTCTTAACGGACAGCCATCCATGAAGCAAACTTCACCAACAAGGATGAAAATAGGGGTGACAACCGTTTATTTTCATGGGAGTAAGATTCCCCCCTCAAGCTTAGGAGAATACGAGGAAGATAGGTGGGAGATCAACTGTCCGTAAAGGTCCGATTGGTTCAACTAACCATCAGTGGGGGAGGAAGGAAAACCCCCACTGATGGAAGTTTCACTTTATATAGAAAGGATATTATTTTTTCAAAAGTATAGAATATTTAACAATGAGTAATCGTAAAAATGGAAGAAATCAGAGGAAAGCAGGAGAACCGTCCCTTTGATTCCTCCAATTTTTATGGAATTTTAACGTGGTCTTCATGTTTTTTTTATAAAAATATATTGTATGTCCTACTTACAAAAGTTATAGGAGTTGTGTTGTGTTAAATACTTAGTTTGGGGCAAAAAGATAGGATGTCTTTGAATTGTTTTCCTATCATACCAAGATAAGGAGGAGAGTGTTAGTGTCTAGAAAAAATAAAAAAAAGTTTTTGTACTTAAAATGGCTTCTGTCTATAGGGATTGTCATTTTTATCGTTTTTATCGGAATATATTTAGCAGCTGGAAATGGAAAGATGGGTATTGGGGATAATTTGCAAGAAGACACTCAATCTTCGAAACCGGATTCTTCTGTAATGGAACCAGAAAATCCTTCTAACAAGGAGGAGATAAGTGATAGAATTGAAAGAATTTATTCCTTAGCAAAAGAAGGGAAAACGGATTATGGAACATTTGTTGTTGGCAAAACTAGTCATAGCGAAGTCACAGATATATTAGGAGAACCTTCAAGCAAAACAGATAGCAATCATTCTATTTATGAAGATTATCCTAAGCAATATATAACGATTGGATATCAAAATGATACAGTAACGGATTTTAGAACAAGGAATGAAGAGGTTAAAAAGGTTCATTATAATGACATTATCCAGACGCTGGGTAAAGCTGATCAGGTAAGTTATTATAAAGATGATAATTCTAATCAAATTATTCTTAGCTATGATGCAACTCCTTCTTATCGATTAAGATGGGTATTAGACAAGCCAGACGAAAGTAATAAAAATCCATCTGTAGACCATACCTCTTTAATTATAAATCAGCAGAATCAAGAGGCAGAGGAACAAGAACTAGGAAAATCAGAAGATGTCAGTATTTCTGCTATGAGTCTAGAGGAGAAAATAGGTCAATTAATTATTGCGGGAATTGATGGAACATCCGTACAAGAGCTAGATAAAAGTCTTATAACGGATTATCATGTTGGTGGTTTTATCTTATATGCAAATAATTTAGTAGCAAGGCAACAAACGCATTCTTTAGTAAGTGATTTAAAAGAAATCAATAAATTAAATAAACTCCCTCTATTTATAAGCGTCGATCAAGAAGGAGGACGTATTTCAAGGTTACCAGAAGTAGAAAATACCCCTTCAAGTCTGGTGATTGGGAATAAAAATGATAAAGAATATGCTTACAGGATTGGAAGGAAGATTGGAGAAAATGTAAAATCGTTTGGTTTTAATCTTGACTATGCTCCAGTACTTGATATCAATAGTAATCCAGAAAATCCCGTTATTGGTGATAGATCGTTTGGAAATAATGCTGCTATAGTTCATGATATGGGGATACAAGTAATGAAAGGTATTCAAGCAGAAAAGGTTATTTCTGTTGTAAAGCATTTTCCGGGTCATGGAGATACCGTAGTGGATTCCCATATTCAACTACCAAAGGTGAACAAATCCTTAACTCAGTTGCAAAATCTAGAACTAATTCCTTTTGAATATGCGATTAATAATGGAGCTGATGTTGTGATGGTAGCACATATTTTACTACCAAAGCTCGATAAAACCTATCCAGCATCTATGTCAAAAGCGGTAATTACAGATTTATTAAGAAATCAACTTCATTTTGATGGAGTGGTAATAACAGACGATATGACTATGGGAGCAATTGTGGATAATTTTGAGATTGGAGAAGCTGCAGTGGATTCTATTTTAGCTGGTAGTGACATCATACTAGTAGCGCATGATTACACAAACATACGCACAGTTATAAAATCAATTAAAACAGCTGTAGAAAACAATATAATAACAGAAGAGAGAATTAATGAAAGTGTAGAGAGGGTTATGGAGTTAAAAAATAATTATTTAAAGTAAGTACACAGAGGGATGGTTCTCCTGCTGGCGTTTTTGGGAAGCAGGAGAATCGTCCCTCTGAATGCTTTTCTATCTAACTCCATAAACTAACGAATGTTAAGTTTTAACAAAGGGTGATTTTTTTGAAGAATGTATTTGTTATTTACCGAAATGATTGGGTTCGAATTTTTAAGGCTCCTGTGGCTGCACTTTTAATTGTAGCCTTAATGGTGCTGCCATCTCTTTATGCATGGTTTAATTTGGCGGCTTCGTGGGATCCATATTCCAATACGAGTGGAATAAAAATTGCTGTAACAAGTGAAGATGATGGTGCAACTATTCGTGATTCCTCCGTCAATATTGGCGATGAAATTGTTGCAAGCTTAAAGGAAAATGATAAGCTTGGCTGGGAATTTGTAAGTAAAGAAAAAGCGAAGGGAGGTGTTACGAAAGGAGATTATTATGCAAGCCTGTACATACCGCATGATTTTTCTGCTAAAATTGCTACTATTTTAGAGGACAAACAAGTAAAGCCAGAGATTGACTATAGTGTGAACGAAAAGCTAAATGCAATAGCACCAAAGATGACTTCTACTGGCGCATCTACGATTGTGCAACAAGTGAAAGAAAACTTTATTCATACGGTAAGTGAATCTGTGTTGAGTGTATTTAATGACGCTGGGATTAAGCTGGAAGAAGAATTACCGACGATTAGAAATATAGAAGAGAAAATTTTCGCATTAGAAAAAGAAGTTCCTAAAATAAATGAATTAGGAGAAAAAGTAGTAACACTTGAAAGTAAATTGCCTGAAATCAATAAACAAGCGCAAAAAATCTTAACATTAGAAGCGGCTTTTCCTGACATTAATGAAGCCAGTAAAAATATCCTTTTATTAGAGGCGAAGCTTCCGGAACTGGAAAAGGTAGGTGAAGGCATTCTTCTCTTACAGGAAAAGGCGCCAGAGATTCAAAAGCTAGCGGATGGTGTTGAGGAGCTAGAAGCTCATTTTTCTGACATTAGTGAAATGGTAACAAGCGCCTTATCTAATGTAGAAAATATGCAATCATTTCTTGAAACAGCAAGTGGATCATTAGGCAAAATAGAACAAGGAATAAATAACGGGAAGCAAATTGCAGATGTATTGCCAGGGTTTATCGATGCAAATGGGCAAGCGCTCGATGCTGTTGGTCCTGTATATAAGCAAAATCTTCTTCTATATCAAAAAACAGCTGATGCCGTTCATCAATTTGCTGCATTAGTTCAAACAGGAAATCTTACTGAAGAAGAAATAAAGACAAATATTGTGGCATTGCAAACACAAGTGCAAACAAGTATCGATAGTCTAACACGTTCGATTGCATTATTTACTACTTTAAACAGTGCAACTTTAAATGGAGATGAGGCTCTTTTAACTGAAATAAAAGACTTACAGGCATTAAAAACGAATTTTCAGCAAGAAAAAGAGATGCTTCAAACGATTCAGGCAGCGGATCAGGAAAAAGCAAACACTTTATCGGCATTGTCACAAGAAGCGATTGAACTTAGTAATACTCTAATGAATCGCTATGATAAGCAAACAAAACCAGCAATTAATCGTGCTTTAGAGGGGATAAAAGATTCTACGCAACATGCAATGAATGATTTAGAAAATGCACAAGAAAATATACCAAAGCTAGAAGGCATAATAAAAAATACAGATGAGTCACTTACCTTTGCTCAGGAAGAATTAACAAAGCTTCACTCTGATTTACCAACAATAGAAAAAAAGATTCATGAAGCGACAAACCTTATACAGGAAAATTTAGATAAAGTTTTAGCAGGCATTAATGACGCCGCAGAATTTTATCGAACTTCTTTTCCGAGTATAAAAGAGAAGATTCATGCAGCAGCAGGCTTTGTTCGTAATGATCTTCCAGCAGCTGAACAAGATATTACTAAAGTAGCTGCATTTATTAAAAATGATTTACCTAGAGTGGAGGATGCTGTTCATAAAGCCGCAGATATGGTACAAAATGAATTACCAAAATTAGAAGAGACATTGACAAAAACAGCAGATTCTATTCGGACTTTTGAAGGCGAATATGATTTAGGCGAGATTATTTCTTTGTTGAAAAATGATATAGAGCAAGAAAGTGATTTTATATCAGATCCCATTGTATTAAATGAAAATTCCTTATTTCCCATTCCTAATTATGGGTCAGCAAATTCGCCTTTTTATACAACCTTAAGTTTATGGGTTGGTGCCTTACTGCTCATTTCCTTATTACGAGTGGATGTACGAGATCCAGAAGGAATCTATACACCTAACCAAATATACTTTGGCAGATGGCTTACCTTTATCACAATTGGATTATGTCAGAGTCTGATTGTTACACTAGGAGATATGTTTATCTTAAAAGCATATGTAGCAGATCCAGTTGCTTTTGTGTTATTTGGTATGTTTATCAGCATAGTATTTATGACCATTGTTTATACGTTGGTTTCTGTTTTTGGCAATCTTGGCAAGGGATTAGCGATTATTTTTCTTGTATTGCAGTTATCTGGTTCTGGTGGTACTTTTCCTATTCAAGTTGCACCATCTTTTTTTCAGACTATTAATCCCTTCCTACCATTTACACATGCCATCAATCTGTTAAGAGAAACAGTAGGTGGGATGGTGAAGGAAACAGTAATATATTCAATTAGTATGCTTTTGGTTTTTAGTGCGATTGCTTTCATCGTTGCCCTATTTTTAAAAAAGCCATTGGCCAATGGTACAAAAAAAATGACAGAAAAGGCAAAGGCAAGCGAGATTATTCATTAATAACGTATAACATAATGAAGTGACCACAGGATTTAGCCATATATGAAAAATAAGATAATAATTAAATAGAGGGCAAATGGGCTGTTTCTTATTTCCTACTGGAAATGTTAGAACAGTCCTTTTGTTTTTTTTCGACGAATAATAAGGGGGGAAAAAGGGAAAAAGAAGGAAGGTATAATCCGAGTATTTACTCTAGTTCTCTTGCTAATATAGTTAATCGTGAAGGAGAAAGATAATATGACACCATGGAATCAAGTTTATCATCCGCTAAATAATTTGTGGATTTCGGCACTAGTTGCTGCAATCCCCATCATATGTTTTATCGTATTGTTGACGGCGGTGAAACTAAAAGGATATATTGCTGGTGCATATTCTATAGTCATTGCGGCTCTAGTAGCTATTTTTATTTATAAGATGCCAACAATCCTTGTTTTTATGTCAGCTTTTTATGGAATCATAGCTGGAATATGGCCGGTGGCTTCTATCGTATTTGCAGCAATCTTCCTTTATAAAATAACAGTTAAAACAGGCAAATTCAAAATAATAGAAAATAGTATTTCTTTTATTACCTCTGATCAACGATTACAAGTACTTATTGTAGCTTTCTCTTTTGGAGCGTTTTTAGAAGGTGCCGCTGGTTTTGGAGCTCCAGTTGCTATTACGGCTGCAATCCTAGTAGGTTTAGGCTTTAGTCCTGTATATGCAGCAAGTTTATGTTTAATAGCAAATATAGCTGGTGGTGCTTTTGGAGCAATGGGAATCCCAGTTACTGTCCCTTCTATATTGACAGGATTAGATAGTTTATTGGTTGGTAGATATACCGCTTTGGTCATTCCTGCTATTAGTATAATTGTCGCGTTCTTACTAATAGGCATTATTGATGGATGGAAAGGAATTAAGCAAACCTTTCCTGCCATTTTAGTCAGTAGTATGTCATTTGCTGTCACACAAGCAGTAGTGCTTTACTTTATTGGTGCCGCGTTAGCAGATATTTTTGCTTCGATTGTTAGCTTGGTAGCTCTCGCATTATTTTTACAAGTTTGGCAGCCAAAAGAAATATATCGAATGAAAGAAGAAGGGGAATCGCAGAATAATAAATATACTTTAGGTTCCATTGCGTACGCTTGGCTTCCTTTTATTTTTTTAACCATTATTATTACTATATTTAATTTATCCTTTGTAAAAAACTTATTTATTTCGGGAGGACCATTAGAAAAATTTGTTTTCTTATTTCCCATCCCATTCTTAAATAATAATGTCATTAAGTTACCACCTATTGTTCCAGAGGCAACGCCATATTCAGCTGTATTTAAATTAGATTTATTTTCATCTACAACAACGGCAATCGTCATAACCATTATAGTTGCGTGTTTTCTTTTCAAATGTAGTAAACAGTTATTAGGGGAAACATTAAGAGAAACGGCAAAAGAATTATTTTCTCCAGTTCTCACTATTTGTAGTGTGTTAGCTTTTGCTTATATTTGTACTTATTCGGGTATGTCTTCCACGCTTGGTTTAGCCTTTGCATCTACAGGAAGTATCTTCCCATTGTTCTCTCCTGTTTTAGGATGGTTAGGCGTATTTTTAACTGGCTCTGTAGTAAACAGCGGTTCGTTATTTGCTCCATTGCAAGCTGTAACGGCATCTCAAATTGGAATAATTTCAGAAAAAATGGTAGCGGTAAATGTAATGGGAGGTACGATGGCGAAGATGATTTCTCCACAGTCTATTGCCGTAGCAGCAGCGGCAGTAGGACTGTCAGGACAAGAAAGTAAATTATTTAATATCACCATAAAATATAGCATCATTTTACTTGTGCTAATTGGGATAATAAGTTGGCTTTTGTTTTAGATGTCCCATTATAGAAGAGTTTCTGAGAATGTCATGATCTCTATATCGCTTCTTTCTGTTTGTTTAAAAGACTGAATGTATTATTTTGTATGTCTAAAATATGATATATATTTCTACTAAGGTGATATTTCCATCAGTGGGGCTTCTTTTATCCCCCACTGATGGTTAATTGAACCATTTAGCCCTTTACGGATAGTTGCCCCCCCCACCTATTTTCCTCGAATTTTCATAAGCTTACGGTTGAGTCATTTATCCGTTAAGAGTGCGATAAACAATAAAAAACACGATTGTAAACGTATAAACTTTTTTATTGACAACTTGTATATACATCTATATTATTATACACATATCTTGTATATACAAGATTCGACAAATAACTGAAAACGCTTTTAATGTTTTGAAAATAGAATTATCTTCATCATGAGTAGGAGGACGCAGGGAATGAGCATAGATAAACAGCAAGTTAGCGATATAATCGAAGCGATTGGCGGTAAAGAAAATATTTCTGCTGCAACACATTGTGTGACAAGATTACGATTTGCATTAGCAGATGAAGGAAAAGTAAATAAAGAGAAACTAGAATCGATAGATTTAGTTAAAGGATCTTTTTCGACAAATGGACAGTTTCAAGTAGTAATTGGTCCAGGTACAGTAGAAAAAGTATATAAAGAATTAATCAATCAAACAGGTGCATCAGAAGGAACGAAAGATGATGTCAAAAAAGCCTCTGAACAAAATTTAAATCCATTACAGCGTGCTGTAAAAATGTTAGCTGATATTTTTATCCCGATTTTACCTGCGATTGTAACAGCAGGTTTACTAATGGGAATCAACAATGTATTAACTGGGGAAGGCATCTTTTTTGAGCAGTCGGTTGTCCAAGCGTATCCCCAATGGGCAGACTTTGCTAGTATTATCAATTTAATTGCCAATACAGCGTTTACGTTTTTACCAGGTTTAATCGGATGGTCTGCAATGAATCGCTTTGGCGGTAGCCCTTTATTAGGGATTGTTCTTGGGTTAATGCTTGTTCACCCAGATTTATTGAATGCATGGGGTTATGGAAGTGCAGAAGAGATTCCAACTTGGAATATTTTTGGTTTAGAAGTAGAGAAAGTTGGTTATCAAGGACAAGTTTTACCAGTCCTAATTGCTTCCTATGTATTAGCTAAATTAGAAATTTTCCTAAGAAAAAGAATTCCAGATTCCTTTCAAATGCTATTCGTGGCGCCAATTGCTTTACTTGTGACAGGATTTGTATCGTTTATTGCGATCGGACCAATCACATTCTTTATTGGTAACCTGATTACAGATGGTGTTGTAGCTATTTTTGACTTTGCACCAATTTTAGGTGGATTAATTTATGGTGGTTTATATGCACCGCTTGTTATAACGGGAATGCATCATACATTCCTAGCTGTAGATTTGCAGTTAATCGGTAGCACTGGTGGAACATTCCTATGGCCAATGGTTGCTTTATCCAATATTGCTCAAGGTTCAGCAGCTCTTGCCATGTTGTTTGTATTAAAAGATGAAAAATTAAAGAGCTTGTCTATAACATCGGCGATTTCTGCCTATCTTGGTGTCACAGAGCCAGCGTTATTTGGTGTTAACCTGCGTTTCCGTTTTGCCTTTATTTCAGCTATTATTGGATCCGCAATTGCTGGTGCTTTTATTTCTATCCAAGCAGTTAAAGCACCTTCAATAGGAGTAGGCGGCTTGCCAGCATTTCTATCTATTTTCCCTAATAATTGGGGAGCATTCTTTATTGGAATGGCTATAGTCATCCTCGTACCTTTCCTTTTAACTTTATTATTTGGAAAAGTACGTAAGGTACAATAAATAGGAAAGGAATTTAGAACAGAAGATATCAAATGAAACAAATTGGTATCTTCTGTTTTTATTTTAGGTTGTTTTCTAAAAGATTGTTGTTTTTTACAATAGAAGAAATGGATTAGTTGGAAAAACAGAGCAGTCGGAATACACGAAGACGCCACGAGGATTAGCGAGCCAGTCTGAGACCCCGGAGGCGAAGCTGAGGCGGCTCCGCTCAGCGCGAGCCCCACGGAAAGCGAAGTGTATTCCGGCTGCGGGTAATAGCACTAAACTTTACGAAAACAGCCATATTTTAAAAACAAAGTAATTGACTGATAAAGGAGTTATTTAATCATGCAAAAAAAATGGTGGAAAGAAAGTGTTGTCTATCAAATTTATCCGCGTAGCTTTATGGACAGTAATGGAGATGGCATTGGCGACTTACAAGGAATTATTTCGAAACTTGATTATTTAAACGATCTTGGAGTAGATGTTATTTGGCTCTCTCCTGTTTATGAATCACCAAATGATGATAACGGCTATGATATCAGTGATTATCAAGCAATTATGCGTGAATTTGGAACAATGAAAGATTGGGATGAATTACTAGAAGAAATCCATCGACGTGATATGAAATTAATCATGGATTTAGTGGTTAATCATAGCTCAGATGAACATAATTGGTTTGTCGAGGCAAAAAAATCAACAGAAAATCCATATCGGGACTATTATATTTGGAGAAAAGGCAAAGATGGAGAAGAACCGAACAACTGGTATTCTAATTTTGGTGGTTCTGCTTGGCAATATGATGAACAAACAGATGAATATTTCTTACATCTCTTTTCTAAAAAACAGCCTGATTTAAATTGGGAAAATTCGAAGCTGCGCAATGAAATTTATGAAATGATGCGATGGTGGCTGGACAAAGGTATCGATGGTTTTCGAATGGATGTTATTAACTTCATTTCTAAGCCAAATGAAATGCCAGATGGAGAACCAAAACTAGGAAAAAAATATGCATCTGGGAGTAAATATTACCGAAATGGACCAAGAATTCATGACTATTTACAAGAAATGAACGAAAAGGTTCTAGTGCATTATGATGTAATGACAGTAGGGGAGATGCCTGGTGTTACCCCTGAATTAGCGGAAGATTATACGAAAGAGGAAAATAAAGAACTGAACATGGTCTTCCAATTTGAGCATATGGGATTAGATAATGGCCCAAATGGAAAATGGGATTTAAAGCCCCTGGATTTGTTGGATTTAAAGAAAAATCTGACGAAATGGCAAAAGGCATTAGAGGATAAAGGCTGGAACAGTTTGTACTTCAATAACCATGATCAGCCTAGAATCGTTTCTCGTTTTGGAAATGACAGTACTTACCGAGTAGAATCAGCAAAAATGTTGGCAACCTTGCTTCATATGATGAAAGGTACTCCTTATGTTTATCAAGGCGAAGAAATAGGGATGACGAATGTCCGATTTGCTTCCATAGAGGATTATCGAGACATTGAAATTTTGCAATTTTATCAGGAACAATTAGCTGAAGGAATTCCTGTGGAAAAAATGATGGAAAGCATATATGCAAAAGGCCGAGACAATTCCCGCACTCCGATGCAATGGAATAATACAGAAAATGCAGGTTTTACAACAGGGACACCTTGGATTAAGGTAAATCCTAATTATAAAAACATAAATGTTCAAGACGCCATTTCTGATCCTGATTCTGTTTATCATTATTATCGCAAACTTATAAGCCTAAGAAAAAAACATGAGGTCATCGTTTATGGAAGTTATGATTTATTGTTAGAAAATCACTCAGAGATTTTTGCATATAAACGTTCTTTGAATGGGGAGACTCTTATTGTTTTATGCAATTTTAGCGAGAAAGAACTAGAGATTAACTCGTTGAGAGAGCTTTCTAATCATTATAGCGAAATATTAATAAGTAACTATGAAGATGATGAAAAGGAATTAAACGGAGCAAAAATGCTGCGACCATATGAGGCTAGGGTCTATTTACTAAAGCCATAATCATATTTACATGTAATAACATAATAGATACCACAATGTAATTTAAAAGACTATATAAAATCAAAGAGGACAATTCTAGTTGTAGACAAACCTCTGAATTTTAGAAATAGAGGTTTGTCTATAGTATATTTAGTAGTTTCTTTGAATAGGGATGTTGCTTTTCGCTCCAGGGGTTCGCTTTCCGTGGGGCTCGCGCTGAGCCGCTTCGGCCTTTGGCCTGCAGGGTCTCAGACTGTCTCGCTAATCCCACAGGAGTCTCACCCCTTCCACTCCAAGCAACGCATGAAAATTCAATATAAGTTTCTAAAAATCTTTTTGTCGACAAACTGAGGACAATTCTAGTTTTAGAATTGTCCTTTTGCTATACCTATATTTAATAATTTGCAAGAATAGTATTCTCAAATTATCTTTTCATTTTTGAATTATCTTGGTAAAGTAGTCGTAACAATGAGGATGTAAAAAGGAAAGGTAGGTGAATAATTTTATGAAAACGTTTAAATTTAAAGATAAATTGAGAAAGGAGATTATGGTTAGCTCACTTATTACTATCTCGCTGGCTTCCTTGGTGATTTTTGGAGGGCTTATTGTTTACTATTACTATTCGATTAACCGAGAAATATCAGAAGAAAGTGAAAGGATTACTAATCAGTATAAAAGTATAACGAAATACTTGGATGAAAATCTAGAAATGTATAGTGAAACCATCTTCGCAAGATATGTAGATGGAAAATTAACAGATAGAGATTTATATGAAGAGTATTATCACTTTTTAAGTAGGAAGGAACGGAATATAAGAATTAGGTTGTTATTATTGGATAAAAATAAAAATTTACTATTTGATAATGAAAAGAAAGAAGACATAAGATTAATATATTTTTTACATACAATAATAGAAAACAATTCATTAGAAAAAGGAGTAATCCGACGAACCTTCTTTACTCCGCAAAGAGAGCACACATTATTATCGTTAAAAGAAATAAAACAAGATTCTCATACTATAGGATATGCTGCTTTTCTAATGAATGGAAATGATTTTCTTCAAAATTCTTCAGGAAATGGTACCCAATACATTATATATGACAATTATAATAATGTTTTTTCAAGTAGCTCTTTACAGTTCTTAAAAGGAACTTTAGAAAAAATAAGTTCAACAGTAATTAATGGGAATTTTAAAGATGAAGAAGGAAACTATTACTCAAAGCATAGATTGTTAGAATCTAATATGAATTTGATTGTTTATAAAGAGCTAGAGTCATTAAACATCCTATGGCGTTTTTCGTTTATTATTATCGCGATTTTGGTCTTCTTCTTACTTCTCTTTTCACGTTATTCATCTAAAAAGATAGCACACAATAATTCTCAATATATAGAATTTATATCTAACGAAATGAAAAAAGTCATCAATAATAAAAACTATCGCTTTAAGGTAGAATCAAATGATGAATTTCAATTTTTAAGTGAAAATATTAATCAAATGCTCAACGAATTAGAAGAATTAAATCAAAATAATCTTTCCTTGATTAAGGAAAATGTAATTTCTGAAAGGAAGATGTTGGAGGCACAGTTTAATCCCCATTTTCTATACAATACATTGGAAACAATCCGAGTAGCAACTTATTATGATACGGAATTAGCTAATAAGCTAATTTTAAATCTAAATACAATTTTGAGATATAGTATATCAAAAATGAATGAAGTAGCAACTATAAAAACAGATATGATTTATATTGAAAATTATTTAGAAATTTGTAAAGAACGTTTTGAAAGATTCTCCTATGAAATTATATTAGATGAACAAACTGAGGAATTCTTAATCCCTAAATTATTAATTTTGCCAATCGTAGAAAATAGTATGAAATATGGATTTAGAGAAAGAAAAGATTTACAGTTGCTTATTAAAGTAGTAAGAGATGAGGAACGTGTAATTATAAAGGTAATAGATAATGGGGGAGGTATAGATGAGAGTACATTAGTAAAAGTAAATTCAAATGCATTCAAGAAAAATGGGAATCATCATGGCTTATATAATGCAAAGAGAAGGCTCTTGTTAATGTATCCTAATTCCTACTTTGTAGTAGAAAGTGCTGGTGAACATACGACTGTCATGATGAAAATAAGGGAGTGCGAGAGAAATGTATAGGGTTCTTATAATTGAAGATGAAAAATTAATTCGGAAATGGTTACGTTTTGGCTTTGATTATGAATCTATAAATTGTGTAGTAATTGGCGAAGCGAGTGATGGCCAAGAAGGGATTGAACTAATAAATTCACTAAAGCCAGATATTGTTATTACAGATATAAATATGCCTAGAAAAGATGCCTTTCAAATGCTCGAAGAAACAAAATATCAAATTTTTTCAAAAATCATTGTCTCGGGGTACAATGATTTTCCTAATGCTAAAAAAGCAATTTCTTATGATGCTGTTGAATTTATTGTAAAACCAATAAATGAATCAGAATTAAAAGATGCGATCCTAAAGGCAAGCACAATGGTAGATATCTTAAAACTTGAGCAAAAGGAAAAACAAAAAATTGACGAAATGATTAAGGGGTTAGCTAATGCATCCTTTGAAGTTCACTATGATCATTTAGTTAAGCAAATGATTCGATATATCGAGAAAAATTATGCTAAAAAGTTTACCTTCAATGAAGTTTCCGATGAACTTGGATATAGTTCGTCGCTTCTTTATAAAAAATTCAAAGAAGAAACCAAACAAACCTTTAATGAATACTTAAATCGATATCGAATTAAAAAATCAATCGAAGAGGTTCAGCGGGGAGAATATAAAATTTATCAAATAGCAGAAAAGGTCGGATTTACTGATTATAAGTATTTTAATCAAGTATTTAAGAAATACACGGGGTATACTTGTACTGAATTTTTGGAGAGAAAGTAGTGTAGAATTTTCTCTGAATTTATAGAATAGTACCATTTGAAAGCGTTTGCTTATGTATTATCCTAAACGTATCAATTGATAAGGAGAGGATAATAAATGAAAAGATATTGGAAAATGTTCATTTTAGTAGTTGTTGGCTTATTAGCTCTTACAGCTTGTTCATCTGGAAATAAAGAAGGAGACGGAGCTTCTGATAAGTTAGTTATCTATACACCAAATTCAGAAGGATTGATTAATGCTACAATCCCTGCATTTGAAGAAAAATATGGAATTAAAGTTGAATTAATTCAAGCTGGTACAGGGGAGTTATTTAAAAAGTTAGAAAGTGAAAAGGATTCCCCAGTGGCTGATGTAATGTTTGGCGGAACATATACTATATATGCTCTTCATGGAGACTTGTTTGAGGAATATGTTTCTTCTGAAAATGAGAATGTGATAGAAGATTATCGCAATACAAATGGATACTCGACTCCATTTACATTAGATGGAAGTGTTCTTGTGATCAATAAAGACTTAACAAAAGGGATGGATATAAAGGGATATGCTGATTTGATAAATCCTGAGTTAAAAGGAAGAATCTCAACTGCTGATCCAGTTAATTCATCAAGTGCCTTTTCTCAATTAACCAATATTTTACTTGCTAAGGGAGGATATGATTCCGAAGAAGCTTGGAAGTATGTCGAAGAGTTATTTACAAATATAGATGGAAAAATCAGTTCTAGTTCTAGTAATGTATATAAAACAGTTGCTGATGGAGAAATGGCAGTAGGTTTATCTTACGAGGATCCAACAGTCAAGTTATTAAATGATGGGGCAAATGTTGAAATTATCTATCCAGAAGAGGGGACAGTTTTCCTACCTGCAAACTCTGCTGTAGTGAAAAATGCAAAAAATATCGATAATGCGAAAAAATTCATTGATTTTATTATTTCTAAAGACGTTCAAGAGGTTCTTGCCAAATCAACTACTAATAGACCTGTAAGAGATGATGTAGAAATTGGAGAAAATATGAAGCCGCTTGCTGAAATAAAAACATTAACAGAAGACTATGGATATGTTATCCAGCACAAGGATGAAATTGTCCAACGTTACAATGAAATATTTGTTGAGATTCAATCAAAGTAACTGGAAGCTAGGAGGTGAAAGGAAATGAGTTTTATTAAAATTGAGCATGCAAAAAAGGAGTACGGTGGAGCTGCTGTTATTCCAGATTTGACATTAAACATTAGAGATGGTTCTTTATTTACTCTTTTAGGACCATCAGGATGTGGAAAAACAACTTTATTAAGAATGATAGCTGGGTTTAATTCAATTGAAGGCGGAGACTTTTACTTTAACCAAAACAGAATAAATGATAAAGAACCGAGTAAAAGAAACATTGGAATGGTATTCCAAAATTATGCGATCTTTCCACATTTAACGGTTAGAGAAAATGTGGAGTTTGGTTTAAAACAAAGAAAACTAACAAAAGAGGAAATTCAACAGAGGACTACTAAATACTTGAAATTAATGCAAATCGAGCAATATAGTGATCGGAAACCTGAAAAGTTAAGTGGTGGGCAACAGCAACGTGTTGCATTAGCACGGGCGTTGGCAATAAATCCGGATGTATTACTTATGGATGAACCGCTTAGTAATTTAGATGCAAAATTAAGACTCGATATGCGTCAAGCTATTAGGGACATTCAAAGAGAAGTGGGGATAACAACTGTATATGTGACGCACGATCAAGAAGAAGCAATGGCGATTTCAGATCAGATAGCTGTTATGAACCATGGAGTAATTCAACAAATTGGCAGTCCGAAAGAATTATATCATCGCCCTGCTAATGAATTTGTTGCTACATTTATAGGAAGAACAAATATACAAGAGGCAAAACTCGTTACTACAGGAGACAGTGCCACAATTGCATTTGAAAATGGTTTTACTCTTTCCTTTGACGAACTAGCTAACGAACTTAGTCAAGGAGTTAGAGTAAGTATTAGGCCAGAGGAATATGTGAGAACTAAGCAAGGAAAGGATACTATTCGTGGAGTTATTACGGATAGTGTTTACTTAGGAATGAATACAGAATATTTTATTCATCTTGATACAGGGGAAAATATTCAAGTAAGTGAAGAGTCGACAATTGAAGAAGATTTGAAACCCGGAGATGAAGTTTGGCTTGCGATTAATAAACAAAAAATCAATATATTTACAGAAGATGGTTCACGTAATTTATTGGGGGTGTAAATAGTGAGAAACAAGTTTAAATTTAACATTTGGAGCGGTTCCTCTTTATTTATCCTTCTAACTTATACAGTTTTTCTTGTTTATCCGGTACTAATGATTTTAATCCAAGCATTATTTATAAATGGTTCCTTTTCTTTAAAATACTTTATTGAGTTTTTCTCTAAGAGCTACTACTCCGAGACTTTGATTAATAGCTTTAAAGTTTCTATCTGTGCAACGTTTTTTGCATTAGTTATCGGAATAACTTTAGCTTATTTATTTTCCATGTTTCAGTTTAAAGGGAAAAAAGTGTTACAAATATTAATCATAATAGCTTCCATGTCAGCACCTTTTATTGGTGCTTACTCTTGGATACTTTTATTAGGAAGAAATGGAGTAATTACAAAGTTTTTGGTAGAATATCTTCATTTTCCTCCGTTTGATATTTATGGATTTTCTGGAATTACATTAGTATTTACTTTGCAGTTATTTCCACTAATTTTCTTATATGTCACGGGTGCCTTTAAAAGTATTGATAATTCCATTTTAGAAGCTGCAGAGAGTATGGGATGTACAGGATTAGTTCGGTTTTTTAAAGTGTTATTACCACTGTTAATTCCGACTATTTTAGCAGGAGCTTTATTAGTATTTATGCGTGCTTTTTCTGATTTTGGAACCCCAATGTTAATTGGGGAAGGATATCGTACTTTTCCAGTACTCATTTATACCCAGTTCATTAGTGAGGTAGGAGGAAATGCCGCTTTCGCAGCTTCTTTGGCTATAATCGCAATTGTTATTGCGTTAGTTATTTTCTTGATTCAGAAATATGTATCAAATAAAAATTCCTTCAGCATGAGTTCGCTACATCCTGTTCAACCAAAAGGTATTAAAGGATTAAAGAAATTTTTGGTTTATTTAGTGGTTTATGGCATTGTGTTTATTGCTATGTTACCGCAATTTTATCTTATGTATACTTCATTTTTAAATACAAAAGGAATGGTTTTTCAAGAGGGTTATTCTTTTAATAGTTATATAGAGGCATGGGATAGAATGGGGTCTGCAATCATTAACACGATAAGAATTCCTTTCTTTGCCCTTGTAATAGTAGTGATTTTTGCTATCTTTATTTCTTATTTAGCAGTGAGGAAACGTAATTTATTTACATCATTAATAGATAGCTTAAGTATGATTCCTTATATTGTCCCAGGTACAGTTTTAGGGATAGCTTTATTAGCTTCATTTAATACAGGGATTGGCGGAAGTGGAATAATAGCAATTACCGGAACCGCGTTTATTATGGTTATTTCCTTATCAATTAGAAGATTGCCATATACGATAAGATCATCTGTTGCTTCTTTACAACAGATTCCAACTTCTATTGAGGAAGCAGCTGAAAGTTTGGGCAGTAGTCGGTTTAATACGTTTATCAAAATAACTGTTCCAATGATGTTACCAGGAATAATTTCTGGAGCAATCTTAAGCTGGATAACGATGCTTTCAGAACTTTCTACATCCATATTGTTGTATACAGTTAATACTAAAACAATGACAGTAGCCATTTATACAGAAGTAATTCGAGGGAATTATGGTATTGCGGCTGCATTGTCTACTATATTAACGATAATAACAGTTATCTCCCTCTTAATATTTATGAAAGTATCGAAAAACGATAGTATTACGCTATAGCTCTTTGTATCTTTTGTTTAACCGGCAGCTTTATTGTTCCTTTTGAAGGTAAACATGAAAACTATACAGGTTCTTTGCGGATAGTTGGGGTGTGGACAACAAATTCTCCGCAGCGCTTTAAAGTTTAAAGTATAATGCTATAAAACAACTGCCCAAATGAGATTTTGGGCAGTTGTTTTAAGTTTTTATATATAAACCAATGAATTTAGAACTTCTTCTAAACTTAATTCTGCACATGCCATAGATGTATCCGCGACACCGTAATACATTTTTATAATATTGCCTTCAACGATTGCGCCACATGAGAAGACAACATTACCGAAGAAGCCTTCTGTTTCATATGGTGCTTCTGGTTCAAGAATTGGTTGGCTAGAGCGTGCAATTACTCTTGTTGGATCCTCTAAGTCTAGTAAAACGGCTCCCATACAATAGCGGTGATCTAAAGTTGCACCGTGATATAGCTCTAGCCAACCTTTTTCTGTTTTAAATGGAACTGCTCCGCCTCCCATGCGCCCGCTATCCCACATTCCATCACGTAGACCTAATAAAGGCTTATGATTACCCCAGTGTAGTAGATTGGTAGATTCAGCAATCCAAATTTCAGGATGACCTACACTTTTTGGAACAGGACGATGAAGTGCATAATATTTTCCATTAATTTTTTCCGGAAAGATTAAAACATCTTTATTTTCAGGAGCAAAAATCATTCCGTGGTGTTCTACTGTAACAAAATCTTTAGTAGATACCATTGATTCGCCAACACCATGTGGGGAAACCGCACTAAAATAAATATAATAAGTATCATCTATTTGAGTAATTCTCGGATCTTCAATTCCGTATACTTCTAAATTATTTGATGGATAAATAAATGGTCTTTCATCAATAGTGAAATGGTGACCATCTTTACTACGCGCAATACGTAAATAAGATAAAGAGGTCAGATACACAAATGATTGAGGTTCTCCACTTTTTTTAATTGTTCTGGGGTCTGAAAAATCATAAGTTGAATTATCAAGATTTAATTCTATTATTTCTAATTCATTATTTTCAGGGTTAAAGATCGGTGATTTTATAATCTTTGGATCCTCACTAAGTGGTCGTTCTGCTATACGAAGTAGCATAATTGTTTCATCTCCATATTTAGCAACACCAGCATTAAAAGCACCAATGACTTCAAAATCTTCGCGATGTGGCTTTATATCTGCGGGGGTTACTAATGGATTTTGTTCATATCGATATACATTCATATTATTATCTCCTTTTATTGACTTATTGTTCATAGCTTAAAAATGGATCCATAATTGTTATTTTCTGCGCTTCTGCATCACTGATTCCAGCATATAAATCAGCTGTACCATCTGATTTTCTAATTAATCCTCCGCTGAAAACCACATCGACTAAATCAGGTCGTTTAGAAGGACCAGGAAGAAACTGATTTCTTGTTGCAATTAATTTCATTTTGGAAAAGGCGCTAGTTTCTGGATTAAGGGCAAATACCATCGGGTAATAATGGCGATTTCCTTTGTCATCAAATGAAGCAATATGTCCTAATATCCCAATGAGTCCATTGGTTAAAAGATGTGGTTCGTTAGCACCGCCCCATTCTTCGTCGATAAATTGGTTTTCAAGTAACGGGGCATTATTAATAATGTCAACACTTAGTTCATCTAATGAGGAAATAGTTATCCAGCCAATTTTTCCTTTTCCGCCTTTATGTCCCTGTGGTCTTGTTAATATTCCCACTGTTCCATCTTTAAGCTCAATAAGGCGTAAATCTTTCATTCCCTCTGGACCTTTGGCGAATTTTTGAAGTTTAGAAAGTGTCTTTCCTTTATAGAAGACAGTTCGCCAGCTGAGTTGTCCTACAAGAGTAGGGTGTGGGAAAATTTGGACACCTCCTACTATTAGTTCTCCGCCAATTCGAGAGAAAAAAGGATCTTGTAAATCAAGGACAGGGGCTGTTTCTCTTGGAACCCATTCACCATCTTGCTTAACAAAGAAGTAGACTTTCGAATGTTCGCTTTCTCGGGCTTCTACTCTGCCCGCTATCACAAGCTCGTTTTCATCCTCAAATGGTGCGCTAATATTATAAACATCGTGATTGCCAACCTTTGAAAAGATAATTTTTTCAGGGTTAAATGGTTTCTGAGCATTATTATTGTTGAATTCAGCTAAAAGCTGTTCACATGTTTGTGAATTTCCTTTTGTCTTCATTCGCATATTCTGATCTTCTCCTTATAGATAATCGCTTCATTCGATAAAAGGGTGATTACATTTTCTTCTTTGGATATTTTTTTATTTGTTAAAAGAAGAATCTGTATTTGAGATTTGAGTTCAATCGATTTTTTTTCATCTGAGAAATTTAACACGACCACAATCTTTTCCGATTGTTTAGTTTTTGCGAAAGTAATTATGTCATCTTTATAATGTAAATATTCATAATTACCAGCGTGTAAAGCGACATGCTTTCTCCGTAATCTTAACAATTTTTTATAGAAGGATAGCAGAGAATTAGGATCATCCTGTTGATCTTCCATAATTGCTAAATGTAATTCAGCAGGAACATTTATCCAAGGTTCACTTGTTGAAAAACCTGCATAAGTATTGCCATTCCACTGCATCGGTGTTCTGGATTTATCCCTAGATTTCTCATTAGCAATTATCAAAGCTTCGTCGTGTGATTTACCTTCTTTTAATGCGAGTTTATAGGCAGTAATGCCTTGTATATCTTTCATTTTATTAATGTCATCTGTAATCCAGTCTCTCATCCCTATTTCATCGCCATTATAGATAAACGGAATTCCTTTTGCTGTAAGCATGAGAGTTGCTACTAATTTGGCTCGATCTTCTTTATTTCCAAACCTAGATATATGCCTGGACATATCATGACTAGAAAAGAATAGGGTTGGAGTCTGGCTCTCTTTATAAGTTTCTTCCGTAGCCACTAATTGTTGATAAAGGTGACCTGCATCAAACTTTTCTATACTTCCAATGTTAAAATTAAAGACAACATCCAATTTGTTATTCCCGGAATATTGCTTTAAGATATTGAGATTCTCGGACCCAACCTCACCGACAAGGAATTTATCAGGATATTGATGAACAAATTTAGTGATTTCCTCTATTAAAAGTAAAATCCCTTCTTGGTCTTTATCATGTAAATGAATTTGTTCTTGTTTTTTCTCATCAAATGGATTATTCAAAAAAGAGCCATTTACCTTGAGAAAATTAATAACATCGAGCCGAAATCCGTCTATGCCTTTATCCAACCAGAATTTTATGACATCAAACATTGCTTTTTTTACCTCGGGATTCTGCCAATTTAAATCTACTTGTTCTCGTGCAAACGCATGATAATAATACTGTTCTGTTGTTTTATCATATTCCCAAGCTGAACCTCCAAAGAAAGATTCCCAATTATTGGGTTCGTCTCTCCATATATACCAATCTCGTTTTGGATGATTCCTAGAAGACTTAGATTCTTGAAACCATTGATGTTCGGAAGAAGTGTGATTAAGAACTAAGTCAGCAATTACTCTTATTCCACGGTGATGCGCTTCTTGGATGAAGGTTTCAAAATCTCCCATTGTTCCATAATCTGGATCAATTTTGTAATAATCGGAAATATCATATCCATTATCCACTTTAGGAGATTCATAGAAGGGAGTAAGCCAGATTCCGTCTATTCCTAATTCCTTTAGATAGTCGAGTTTTGAAGTAATCCCTTGAAAATCTCCAATACCATCCCCATTACCATCCATAAAGCTGGGCATATAAATTTCATAGAAAGTCGATTGTTTCCACCATTTATCCATCGTCTAACTCCTTATTTAAGCGTGAACTGCATTCCTTCTTGGAATTTCTTTGCAAATATCAAGAAAATGATAATGATTGGCATTGTTAGTAACACAGACGCTGCATACATTGGGCCAGGATATCCACCGTATGGGCCGAACATTTGTGATAGTAGGACGTTCAGTGTAAGCATATTGTCGCTTTTTACAACCAGCATATCCCAGAGGAGCTCTGTCCATCTTTCCATAAATAAAAATAAGAAGATAACTGTTGTAATAGATTTCGACATGGGCATAACGATTTTAAACATGATTTGCAAATCGCTTGCACCATCTAATTTAGCAGCTTCAATAAAGGTTTCTGGAATGGCTCTAAAAAAGTTTGTATACATAAAGACAGCCCATAAACTCATAGCTTTTGGTAGAATCATTCCCCAATAGGAGTCGTACATCCCGATTCGCTGAATTACAAGGAATGTTGGGATTAATAGAATGATTGCCGGAAAAAACATTTGAAATAAAATAAAGTTATTAATGGTGTTTCTTCCTTTAAAAGGAATCTTTGCTAATGCGTAAGCAACCATAATAGCTGTCACCATCATTAAGAAAGTTGAACCAGCTGAAACAATAAAGCTGTTAAAAAAGGCTGATAGCCAAGGTCTTGGAATAACAGCTTCTCCACCGCCTAAAAGCCATTCATAGGATTTTAAGGTAAAATGAGATGGAATAAGCTTTTTATCTACTTGATCCCAATCTGCAAAAGAGTTTAACACCATATAAATATATGGAAAAACCATTATTAATAAGAGTGCTATAGCAATGAGATATCGAATCCATAAGGTACCTTTCTTAGTCCCAACCATTTCGTTTCCCCCACGTTTCTAAAATTTTTCGAATGAGAAAGATGGCGATAAATGTTACAACAGACGCAATGATGGCAATTGCTGATGCATATCCTGCTTGTAAATTGGAGAAAGCTCTTGTGAAGATCTCCATTTGCCATGTGTTTGTCGCAAAATTTGGCCCCCCACCTGTTAATTGATACACTTCGGTAAAGATACCAAAAGTAACGCCGATCGATAAAATCAATACGGTATATAAAGCTGGGTAAAGAAGTGGGAATGTAATTTTCCAAAAACGTTGCCATTTAGTAACACCATCAATAGTTGCAGCTTCATAAACTTCCTTGTTAATACTTTCAAAACCAGAAGTTAAAATCAGTGCATAATATCCGGTGAATTTCCAGGCGATTATCATGGCAACAACAAAGAGAGCACCAAATGGCGTTCCAAGCCAGTCGATATCCAAGCCGAGTGAATTTCGTAAAAATTCATTAACAGGACTGTTATAAGACAAAAGTCCTTTTACAATCAGGGAAGAAACAACACCTGACGCAAGATAAGGAAGGAAAAATCCAATTAAGAATATCCCTTTAAATCTAGGTAATCCCTGTACTATTAAAGCGACGATTATAGATGAGGCAACTACTAAAGGTACAAACACCGCCATAAACTTAAAGGTAACGAAAAATGCACTTTGAACTCCCGGGCTCTTAACAGCCTCTACATAGTTTTCAATTCCAACAAAACTAAAGGTAGGTGCGATTAAGTTCCAATCGGTTACGGATAAAAACAAGGACCAAACCAATGGGATTAGGAAAAAAACAATACCGTATAAAAGATAGGGACTGGCAAAAAGCCAGCCCATTCTCCCCTGTTTTGTGCTCATTATTTAAGAGCCCCCTCAATAGCCTCTTGCATATCCTTCCAAGCAGTTTTTGGATCTTTTTCACCTTTTACAACTGGATTGAAAGCATATTGGCCAATAGATGTTTGAATATCGTTATATTTTGAGTTATCCATTGGTGGAATAGCATTTGGAACGGAAGCAGCATAAGGCTGTAAAGCTGGATTGTTGTCAAAGAACGTTTTAAATGTATCGTTTGTTGCTAAATCATCACGAGCAGGAGGTAAGTTTGTCTCCTCAAGCCATTTCAAATCATTTTCAGGGTTAGAGTAAATCCATTTAATGAATTTTGCTGCTGCGGCTTTTTGTTCTTCTGTAGCTGAAGCATATACAACTAAACCTTTTGTGTCAGCAAATGTTTTTACATTCTCAGTTTCTGTTCCATCTGGGACTGGAGGTAAAGCTAAAGTATAATTTTCATTAAACTTAAGGTCTGGGAATTTTTCTTCCCAATAAGGTATTGTCCAAGGACCGACGTCAACGAAGATACCTAAAGCGCTTTCGAAAGGATCTTTAGATTGTCTTGTTAATAATGCATTTTCTTTACGTAAATCATCCATAAATCCGAGAACTTGTTCACCAGCTTGGGCATCACCTGTAAATGTTGTTCCTTCAACGAATTTATTACCATCTGATGCTGCGTCATAAAGCATAAAGAAGTCAAACCATCGTTTCCAAGCAGTAGGATCAGCAAGATCTGCTTTAGCCCAGACATATTTATCAGGAAATTTAACTTTTAATTTCTTTGCAATATCTAATACTTCACTGTATGTTTTTGGTGCTTGGTTGTAGCCAAGCTCCTTTAAAATATCCAATCTCCACCCGAATAACATGGCATTAGAGTATATGGGAAGTACATATTGATTACCATCTGCAAATTCCCAGCCATTCATTGTGTTAGCCATGTTTCGAGTTTTGATAATATCATTCCAATCTTCTAACTCATTCAAAGGAACCAATGCTTTACTTTCAGAAAGTTGGGCAGCAAATCCACGGTTAATATTCTCTGACATTGTAGGTGCACTACCACCAGCGATGGCTGATTGAATGCTAGCTTCAGATGTTGGACTTTCTTTCATTGGGCTCACATTCACCTTAATATCAGGATTTTCCTTTGTGAATTCTTCAGCAATTTCTTTCCAATATACTTGTTGTGTAGGGTTTGGGGCAGCCCAGAACTCGATAGTTGTTATCCCGTTTGAAGTGCTATCATTTGTTCCAGTATTACCTGTAGAGCAGGCGGATAGACCGGAAACTAAAAGGGAAGCTGTGAATAAAACGGACACTAGTTTTTTCTTTTTCATCTTAATTCCTCCCAAAAAATTGAATGGCTTTTCTTATTTTTTTGACAGCGCTATCATTATGTGGTTAAAAAATATATACTTTTAGATAGCTATAGTGAAAATAATTTAGCAAGCCTCCTATTCTAGTTACAGAATATTTTGTAATTATATAATAATGTATAAATAACGTTACAAGATAATTATTACATCTTGTTCTTTCGATGTCAAACATATTTTTAAATATCCAAATATAGATAATAAATTAGTATTTATCTATATTTAAAGGAGTATTGAGTTTTTGTTTTTGTAACGTTACAATTGAATTACCGTAATGTTTCCGCTTATAAAAGAATTTAAATTTAAAGGAGTATTATTTTATTATGGATAAAAAAATAACAATGCAGGATATTGCTGATCGATTAAACATATCGAAAAATTCTGTTTCGCAAGCTCTGTCTGGAAAGCCAGGAGTTAGTGAAGAAACTAGAAGACTTGTGAAAGATTTAGCGGATCAGTTAGGATATTCTTATTTTAACAATCGAAAACAACAACAAATAGCGAAAGAAATACCTAAGAATATTGCTCTAATTGCATCTGATTATGCTTTTTCTCTAAAAAGCTTTTTTGGAGAAATCTATTTAAGTATTGAAAAAGAACTAAGAACGCGTGAAATGAGTTTATTTATTGAATCTATAGATAGAGAATCCATTGATCAATTAATTCTACCATCTGTATTAAATAATTATGAAATTGATGGAATATTGATTTTATCGCATCTTAGCACTAAATATATTTCAAAGGTCATTGACACTGGAATTCCAACTGTTTTAATTGATCATCATTCACCGCATTTACAAGCTGATTGTATCTTAACGAATAACCGCTTTGGAGCATTTATTGCTGTAGAACACTTGATACAACTAGGACATTCAAATATTGCCTTTGTTGGAGATATAGATATCTCTCCTAGTTATCAAGAGAGGATGGAGGGCTATTTATTAGCGTTGAAAAAGTATAATATCGTACCTAGCAAAGAGTGGATGTTTACTAGTGCTAAGGAAAATCAAGAGGAGTTAAGAGTTTTAATAGATTCTTTAGATACTCAACCATCTGCATGGTTTTGTGTAAATGATGGACATGGCTTTCTAATAACCGCCTTGTTACAGCAAAAAGAAATAAGGGTCCCTGAACAAGCATCAGTATGTAGCTTTGATAATGGACAGTTATCTCAAATGTCAACACCAAAAATTACTACAATGGATATTGATTTAAATTATTTTGGGAAAAAGGCAGTAGAGCAATTATGCTGGAGAATTGAAAATAAAGAGGAACCATTTCAAGAAATTTTATTGCCAACAAACTTACTTATTAGAGAATCTACAAGTAAGTTTATGGGGTGATTGCATATTTAATAGAAAAGGCCGTCTCTCTTAAGAGACAGCTTTCTCTATTAGTTGAAATTAGATCTTCTCAGCATTAGAAACACGATCATTTAATTCACTAGAACCATTCTTTTTAATCGTAAAGTAAGCAATCAAGAAAGATGATCCAATGGCGATAATAATTCCAGCAATGGCATAAGGGAAGTAAGGTCCAACATAAGCAACTAAGCTTACGATACTGGAAAGGATATAGCCGTATATTCTTACACCAGTAGCAGCAAAGAAGGTTGCAGCAATGGCACTTCCGATTGTGCATGCAATAAATGCTTTTTTATTTTTAATTAGCACACCGAATAAAGCAGGTTCTGTAATGCCAAGTAGGGCTGAAATAGTTGCAGATATAATAATTGATTTCTCCATCTTATTCTTTGCTTTAAAGAACATAGCAAAGGTTGCACCGGCGATTGCCATATTGGTCATAAACATCATTGGCATTAACATATCGTAGCCTTTATCTGCGAAATTCTGCAGTGCGATTGGTGTGATAGCATGATGCACTCCGAATACGATTTCAATTGGTCTTGCTCCACCCATAACGACACCAGCTACTATTGGTGAGATATCAAATAGTAGTTCAATAATATAAGCTAATGCTTTTCCGACATAACCGCCTAATGGACCTGTGACAATTAAAGAAAAAGGAATAGCAATAAATAAAGCTAACGTTGGTGTAAATACCGTTCGTAAAACATTTGGCATAAAGCGGTCTACCCACTTGTGAATATGGCTTAACGCCCAAACAGAAAGGATAACAGGAATAACGGTACCAGAATAATTAATAACAGGAATCGGTAGCCCGATCAAATGGAACTGACTAATTTCCCCTAATTTAGCTGCATCCAATAAGGTTGGGTACATCAGTCCTCCAGCTATCGCGATTGCAAGGTATTGATTTGTTTTAAATATTTTCGCTGCTGATGCTGCTAAAAAGAATGGGAGAAAGTAAAAGACACCGCTTGCAATTAAATCTAAAATAGTGACTGTTTCACTTTCCTTTGAAAGAATATTTAACGCAATTAGTCCAGCTAGTATCCCTTTAATCATACCAGCGCCAGCAATGGCCGGAACGATTGGTCCAAAAACGCCTGAAACAACATCTAGTAATCTTCCGAAAACCCCTTTTTTCTTCTCGCTTTCTTGTGCTTCTTGCTTATCCTCCTCTATTCCTAATTCATCAATGATTGCTGTATAAAATTTTTGGACATGGGTACCAATGATGATTTGGTATTGATCACTTTGTAATTGTTCTCCGATAACTCCATCAAGTTCTTTTATTTGCTCTCTTTTTAATAAAGCTTGGTCATGTAAATCGAAGCGTAAACGAGTCATACAATGCCAAACTTTTTTGATATTATTTTTGCCGCCAACATATTCTATAATTTTTGAAATCGTTTCTTTTTCCCTCATAGTTTAATAGCATCCTTTCATTTTAAATAAATGCGGAAAACTTATAATTGCACTTTGATTTGACAAGGAAATAATAGCACAGCTTTTTATTTTTTGAAAACGGTTAAAAAAACCAAATTGATGAAGGAATCCTTATAAAATAAGGGGTTAATGTGGTTTAATTGCAAAATTGGTACGGTAAATTAACTCTATATTATAACTTGCCTAACCAAATTGACGGTGTATTTTTCCTATGTTTAAATTTAATTATTGATTCGCTTTGATTTGACAAGAAGAAGCAAAGAGAGAAGGAGATTCACCATTGGAACCGACGATAATAACAGATATCAAATCTTTTGTAACCAATCCACATAGGCATAATTTAGTTATAGTTAAAGTGGAAACGAATAAAGGAATTTTTGGATATGGATGTGCTACTTTTCAACAGCGACCTTTAGCTGTTCAATCCATTCTGGATGAATATTTAAAACCACTATTATTAAATAAGGATGCAAATCATATTGAAGATTTATGGCAAATGATGATGGTCAATTCATATTGGCGAAATGGTCCGGTAATGAATAACGCTATTGCTGGTATCGATATGGCGTTATGGGATATAAAGGCAAAGATTGCTAATATGCCTCTATACCAACTTCTAGGTGGGAAATCAAAAAATGCAATTGCGGCATATACACATGCAGACGGCTTAACACTAGATGAACTTTTTGCCAATGTAGATGCCTTAATTAAAAAGGGATACCGTCATATTCGTTGTCAGTTAGGGAAATATGGTGGAAAAAACCAAAAAATGCATTTGACCAATCATTTAAGTGAAGGCGAGTATTTCGATCCAGATATCTATATGAAAGATGTTATTACGATGTTTAAAGCGCTACGCGAAAAATATGGCTATTCTATTCATTTTCTGCATGATGTTCATGAAAGGCTATTTCCTAATCAGGCACTTCAACTAGCAAAAGAATTGGAACCGTACAAGCTTTATTTCTTAGAGGATATTTTGCCTCCTGATCAAAATGAATGGCTTTCTCAGTTAAGAGCACAATGTACTACCCCCATTGCCACTGGAGAACTTTTTAATAATCCAATGGAATGGAGAAATCTTATCATAAATAGGCAAATTGATTATATACGCTGTCATGTTTCGCAGATTGGTGGAATTACACCAGCACTTAAACTAGCGGCACTTTGTGAAAATTTTGGTGTGCGGATTGCGTGGCACGGACCTTCCGATATGACACCAATAGGGGTAGCTGTCAATACTCATCTAAATATTCATCTTCATAATGCAGCAATTCAAGAGATACAAGAACCAGATGAAACGACAAAGAAAATGTTTCCTCATTCAGTAGAAGTGATGGAAGGTTATATCTATCCTATTGAAACGGTAGGTATTGGAGTGGAATTTAATGAGGATATGGCTGAAAAGTATCCTGTTATCTATCGCAAACACGAATGGACTCAAGCGCGAATACCAAATGGCTCAATTCATACACCATAGTAGATTATAAAGAGAGGGGTCTTCCTATTAGATCTGTCTCTTCTTTTAATTTAAGCAATGAAAAGAAAAAATTAAATGTATGCTAGAATGATGATGTGGATTTAAACCTATTCTGTTTGAGGGGTAATAATATGAAAAAAAGAGATTTTATAGCAGAAGATATTTTAAGTAAGATTTATCAAAATAAATATAAAGCAGGCGAAAAGATTCCGACAGAAAGAGAACTTGCAAAACATTATGATGTATCAAGATACACCATCCGCGAAGCATTAAAAAAGCTTGTGAACATAGGATGTGTAAAAATCATTCAAGGTTCAGGGATATTTGTAAATGAAACAAGATATAAAAGCCCTTTAATTTATAATTCACTCACAGAAAGAAAGTTTAAAGATATCCAATCAAAAATTATTTATTTTAAAAAAATAGAGGCAGATCATACATTAGAAAAAATATTTGATTTAAGCGGAAGAAAAACAAAGGTGTGGGAATACAAACGTGTTCGAATTGTCGATTATCAAAAAATGCAAATAGAAACAACAAGACTTCCGTGTGCGTATTTTCCAGATTTAGAAGAAGAAGAAGTGAAAAACTCCGTTCATGAGTATGTACAGCAATGTGGCTATCAAATCTCTCATTTCATTACTACCTATAGTGCAATCAATGTAAGTAAAGAAGATGCTGAGCTGCTGAATTGCAAAAAAGGTGTCGCGGCTATGAAAATTTTTAATAGAGGAATCCTACAAAATGGCACAGTATTTGAATATAGTGAGATGATAAACTTGGATTATTCTGTTTCTTATTTCACTCCGTTTAATCCATATAGTCATCAGTATCGAAAGAATTAAAAGAGGCAGTAGTTAAAATCCTTAAAGTATAAATAAGAAGTGACGTATATAAAAACGTCACTTCAGACTGTAGACAAACCTCTGAATTTTAGATATAAAGGTTTGTCTACAGTATATTTATTAGTCCCTTTGAATAGGGATGTTGCTTTCCGTGGGGCTCGCGCTTAGCCGCGGTCCGCTTACAGCCTGCAGGGGCTAAGCTGTCTCGCTAATCCCACAGGAGTCTCACCCCTTCCACTCCAAGTAACGCATGAAAATTCAATGTAAGCTTCTAAAAATCTTTTCATCGGTATTAATAAAACGAACAATCCTATACCCACTTCACCACATCATCAAATGCTCTACGTGTTTTCGGATAAATTTCTTTGGCACGATAGCCGAATGCTACCGTAACGGAAATGCCTAAATGCCCATCCTCTAAAAGTCCTTCTTCCTCTAGAAGCTGATTCATTTTTTCCATATTAAAGCCTTCAATTGGACAAGAATCAATGCCGATTTGGGCAGCAGCTGTCATCATATTACCAAGAGCAAGATAGGTTTGTTTGGAAGCCCAGTCGAATAATGCACGGTCGTTGTCCAATAAACGGAAGTCATCTTTTTGGAATGCTTCTATGCGTTCCATCGTTTTGGGAATAACTTCAGCAGGAAGCTTTAATACATTTGTAAATTGATCTTTTAAATAGGCAGAATCATAGGCTGTATCCAATTTTGTTCTAGCCAATAAAATCACAAAATGGCTTGCCGCAGGAATTTTTGTATGGGCTCCCCAAGATGAATGTTTTATTTTATCCCACTCTTAACATTCAGTAAGACTTCCCAGCAAGCTTATGAGAATACGAGGAAGTCAACTGTCCGTAAAGGTCCGATTGGTCAACTAACCATCAGTGGGGGAAGAAGGAAAACCTCCACTGATGGAAGTTTCACTTTATAAGAATTAAAAATGTAAATGCTTACTTTAAAAAATACGTAAATAATGCCTGATTATAAGAAAAAATCACAATTAATTTCTTGACACTTCTCATTGATGTCATTAATATTATGTAGACCAGTTGTTATAATTTAATTAAGAAGAGATGATTCTAATGAAGAAAGGCAACAATAAAAGAGAGGCAATTCTAACTACTGCAACTAAATTATTTCAATTGCAAGGATTTCATGCTACTGGACTTAATCAAATTATTGAAGAGAGTGGCGCTCCTAAAGGCTCCTTATATTATCATTTTCCGAATGGGAAGGAAGAAATTGCTTTAGAAGCAATTAAGCGAATGAGGGAACTAGTAGTGGAGAAAATGAAAGAAGACTTAAATGGTGGTGATACACCTGTGTCTGCTTTTCAACAACATGTGAATTCTATCGCAAATGAATTTGATCAAATGGGCTGTAGTGCACTTGAAGGTTTGCAAATTAGCTTGATTGCTTCTGAAACAGCGTTAACACATGAAACGCTGCGAGTAGCATGTGATGCTACTTTTACAGACTGGCAGGCTCTTTATACGAATCGATTAGAGGAATTTGGCTTTAAAAAAGAGCTGGCACAAGAGTTAGGTATAACGTTAAATGCAATGATAGAAGGTGGATGTATGCTAGCTTTAACGAACAAGAGCAGTAACCCGCTTCGCTGCATTTCAAATCAAATAGCAGTGCTGTTAAAACAGTAATTTCTATGGATATTAAAGGAGGAAAATGAATATGACAATGGATATTTCCGCTAAAAGCGATACAATCGGAAAAAGTGAGTTTAAGACACTTCCTATTATCGCATCTTTTTTAATAGCGGGTTTTGTTGGATTATTTAGTGAAACGGCACTGAATATGGCATTAAATACAATTATTACTGATTTTGCTATAAAGGAAACAACCGTACAATGGTTAACAACTGGGTTTCTATTAACACTTGGTATATTGGTTCCTGTATCTGGACTTATTCTGCAATGGTTTACAACAAGGCAGTTATTTATTACTTCGTTAATCTTTTCGATTTCAGGAACAATAATAGGGGCAATAGCGCCGACTTTTACTATTTTAATGATTGCTCGTATTGTCCAGGCAGTCGGCACAGCACTCTTATTACCGCTGATGTTTAACACAATTCTTGTATTAATTCCACCGCATAATCGTGGAAAAGTAATGGGAATGATGGGGCTAGTAATTAGTTTTGCGCCGGCAGTAGGGCCAACTATTTCTGGTTTAATTCTTCGCTCTCTTACATGGCATTGGATTTTCTGGGTATCACTCCCATTATTAGTTTTTGCGCTTGTTTTTGGAAGTGTATTTATGCAAAATGTAACGACACCAACGAAGCCTAAAATTGATATCTTATCGATAATTCTATCAACCATTGGCTTTGGCGGAATTGTTTATGGATTCAGTAATGCTGGAGAAGGTGGAGGTTGGGGAAATCCGGTCGTAATTATTTCAATCGCAATTGGTCTTGTGTCACTAATCATCTTCTCTATCCGTCAAGTAAAAATGGAACAGCCAATGATGAATTTAAGTGCGTTTAAATACCCGATGTTTGTGTTGGGATTAGTGCTCGTTATTATGATTATGATGGTAATGCTTTCGTCAATGATCCTATTGCCACTGTATTTACAAAACGTTCTCGCATTAAGTACATTTACAGCAGGATTATTGCTTCTGCCTGGTGGATTAATAAATGGATTGCTATCACCTATTATGGGAAGCCTTTTTGATAAATTTGGACCTAAATGGCTAGTTATCCCTGGCCTTGCGTTAGCAACTCTTGCATTACTCGGATTCTCCACCATTGATATTGATACATCTTCAGGCTTTATTATTGCTCTTCTAATTGTTCTGATGATTGGTGTATCGATGGTAATGATGCCGGCACAAACAAATGGGTTAAACCAGCTGCCGCCAGAATTGTATCCACATGGAACTGCAATTATGAATACATTGCAACAGGTTGGTGGTGCAATCGGAACAGCAATTGCTATTTCTTTATTAGCTTCAGGTACTAGCAATTATTTGAGCAATGCGACAGATTTAACCAATCCGTTAAATCCATTGCTTGCCTTTACAGCGGGTGTACAAAAATCATTTAGCTTTGCAATTATTGTCGCAATAATTGGTTTTGTTCTTTCTTTCTTTATTAAACGTGTGAAAGTGGATCATCCATCTCATTAATAAAGTAAATTTCAGAACGAAAAAAACGATTGGAAGAAATCGGAATAACACTTCTTGATGTTATCCATTCTTCCAATCGTTTTTCTTTTGTTTAAACCATTCCACCATTTACGCGAATCGTTTGTCCAGTAATCCAACGAGCGTCATCGCTTGCTAGAAAGGCAACAACTTTCGATATATCATCGGTTTCTCCAAAGCGTCCAAAGGCATTAAGCCTTTTTAGATTTTCTAATTGTTCTGGACTTTTGCCATTCATAAATAATTCTGTGTTTGTAGGGCCAGGTGAGATTGTATTTATAGTAATGCCCTTTGGTCCCAATTCCTTAGCTAGCTGTCTTGTAATCTGTTCTACAGCACCTTTTGTGGCAGCATATAGACTGTATCCAGGGAACATCATCCCTGCCACTGATGTAGAAAAATTAATGATTCTACCATTCTGCTCCATATATTTGAGCGCCTGCTGACATGCAAAATACGTTCCTTTAACATTGATGGAGAAATGCAAATCAAATTCTTCTTCTGTTACATCATTTAATGGAATGGTGTGCATAATTCCTGCATTATTTACAAGAATATCTATTTTTCCATAGTGTTGAAGCGTTTCTGCAAATAAACGTTCTAGCTCTTTAATTTTGCTCACATCTGCTTGGATGGCAATAGCTTTCCCACCATTATTTACGATGTTTGCAACAACTTCTTGTGCTTTATCTGAACTATTTGCATAGTTAATGATCACTTTAGCACCTAATTGTGCAAGTTCTTCTGCAATCGTTGTGCCAATTCCTCTAGAAGCACCAGTAATAATAGCTACTTTGTCTTGTAAATTACTCATCATTATCCTCCAATATGTATAGTTTTTCATCCTTTTAAGGATGTTGTATGGTTATTATAAGGAAGTCAGAAGCAAGGGAGATAGAAGATTCATGTATAATCTTTGCCTAATTCTCCAAACAAGATGTAAAATGAATGAAAAATAAAAGGGGGGGAATATGTTGAGTACTAAAAGGGAGTTAACGGGATTAATAGAAAAGCACATAAAAATAGATGGTACTCATGAAACCGAGATAAACCATTTAAGCATTATTCGAGCATCTACCTTAACAGAACCACTGCATTCTATTATAGAGCCTTCTGTATGTTTCATCGTGCAAGGTTCCAAATTAGTGATGTTAGGCGAGGAACTATTTCGTTATGACTCCAGTCAATATCTTGTCACCTCTGTCCATCTGCCGATTCGCGGAAAAATTACAGAAGCGGACGAAGTAAAACCGTACTTATGCATAAGACTTGGATTTACAACAGAGCAGATTTTAGAAGCTGTTGCCAATCAAAAGGAAGCAGATACCTATCCTCCTAGAAGGGCGATGCTAGTAAATAAAACTACCTCAGATATGACAGATGCATTAGTAAGGCTATTAAAGCTGCTGGACTCACCAAAAGATATTCCTGTTCTTGCACCTTTATATCAAAAGGAAATTTTATATCGAATTTTACAAAATGAGGATGGAGAACAAATCAAGCAATTCGCTATTTTAGGGAGTCATGCTCAAGCAATAAAAAACGTTATTCACATAATCAATCATGCATATGCTAAACCACTTCGCGTAGAGGAATTAGCTAAATCTGTGAATATGAGTCTTTCATCATTCCATCATTATTTTAAGTCGATTACTGGCATGTCTCCTTTACAGTTTCAGAAAATGGTTCGTCTGCAGGAAGCGCGAAGGCTAATGTTATCAGAAGGATTAGAAGCTGCAGAAGCAGCATTTCAGGTTGGCTATGAAAGTCCATCACAGTTTAGCAGAGAATACAGTAGAATGTTTGGATTGCCACCAAAAAGTGATGTGAAAAAGTTACAAGATAATCTGAAGTAATGGAAGATCCGAATATTTGGAATCTAAATAGCAGGTTTTCCTTTTGTTAAATTGTTTATTTTTCTAATACATTTACTGTAATTAGGGATGGTTAGCATGTCATCAGAAGTTCGGTTCTAATGATTCCTTATTCAATATAAATAAAAATCTTCCTTATGCTGTCTTTCGCTTGAAGCTAAAAAATAGCATATATGGAAGATTTTTCTCTTTTTCCGCTAAACTACGCAGCTGGAGTTACCCCACGATGAAAGAGGAAGAAAGATCCGTAGGCACAAAGGGATCCAAATCCTAAGAATAGTAAAAAAGGTAAAAGGTTAAAGCTTATATAAAAACAGGCGATACTAATAAATGCAATACCGAGTGTATGAACGGGACGCCCCAATGTTAGTAAGAAGGCATTTTTCATTGTCTGAAAAAGTGTTCCCTCGTAATGTACAGAGAGAGAGAAAAAGTTAATCGTAATGACTACCATAAATAGGGATACAATTAAAAATAGATAATAAATAGGTGACTTTATAGTGGAGAAGTAGTAAAAATCCAAAAGCAGAAATAGCCAAACAATAGTGAAAGCAATGCCGCCTAAAAAACTACGTAAATAATTCTCTTTATAGAATTTCCAAAAAGAAGGAAGCAATTTTACTCCTAGTTCCCCTTGCACCCATTTTCGTGCTACACCGAAGAGGGCGGTGGTAGATGGAAAAAGGAGTAATGGTGATAAGACAGCTATAAGTGAGATAATAGCGAGCAATTGTTGTGGTAGAGTACTAACAAATAAATGAAAGGATAAATAAAAAATAGGAAGATTAAATAGCAGCCAAATAAGATTTAAAAAAGCAATTCTTGTAATCCATTCTGAAACAATAAACAGACGAGTAACGATACTTTTTGTCTCCATTATGAGTTCCTCCAATTTCTTTTATGAAAATTAAAACGTTTTTATATTTAAGTGATAATTCTATTATTACATGCCACTTTTAATTGGTAAATAAAATAATAATAAAAGAAAAAAATTGTTCTGCTCTTCGTTTTTTAAAAGGAAAATCAAAATATTTATGAAAAAAGTATTGTCACTAGTATAGGAAGGTGTTATTCTATAAACAAAGAAAACGTTTTTATAAGGATTGTAGTAAATTCTATCGTTTCAGCTCTTATTTCATTTATTAAGTTTCTTTTTGAAATTGAAAACGCTTTATATTGAATGTTAGATAATTACCTACCAGAAATGTGGGTATTTTTTATTAAAATAATAAAAACGTTTTTATAGGAAAAGGAGTGCATCAGATGAAGATTAACTTATCCACAACTACTTATGAAGAAAACAAACCGGTAACAAATGATACCATAGCTGAATTTACAAAAGATAATAATGTAGAAATGAAAGTAGTGAATATATATCCAGAAATAGAGTACCAAACATTTGATGGATTTGGTGGTGCGATTACCGAGGCTGCTGGCTATACGTATTCGAAAATGAGTGAGAGTTCGCAACAGAAGTTAGTAGATGCCTATTTTGGAGAAAATGGCAATCGCTACAATCTGATTCGAACGCATATTGACAGCTGTGATTTTTCTGTCGGTCAATATGAGGCAATGAGTAATCCAGCGGATAAGGAATTCCAGTCTTTTTCCCTAGCTAGAGACGAAGAATATATTTTGCCTTTATTGAAAAAAGTGACGGAAGTTTCCGCTAAGCCATTTGATTTAATGTTATCTCCTTGGTCTCCGCCAGCTTTTATGAAAACGAACGAGGAAAGAGTAAAAGGTGGTAAATTGAAACCAGAGTTTCGCCAATTTTGGGCCGATTATATCTGCCACTACATAAAGGAATACCAATCGAAAGGTTTTCCTGTAAAAATGCTAACGATCCAAAATGAACCCAATGCTAGACAATCATGGGATTCCTGCTTATATACAGATATCGAAGAAAAAGAATTTCTAAGAGACTATCTAAATCCTACTCTGCAAAAAAATAATCTAAGTGAGATAGAAGTGTTGATCTGGGACCATAATAAAGAAAGACTGTATGAAAGAGCTGCTGCGATAATTGATAATCAAACGGACAATATGATTGCTGGTGTAGCTTTCCATTGGTATACAGGTGACCACTTTGACGCCATTGGTCTAGTACGTGAGAAGTTCCCAAATAAAAAATTAATTTTTACCGAGGGCTGTGTCGAATACAGCAGATTTAACACTGCAGGCCAATTACAAAAAGCACAAATGTATGCACATGACATGATTGGTAATATAAATGCTGGGATGAACGCCTTTATTGACTGGAATATCATTCTAGATAGACAGGGCGGTCCAAATCATGTTGGGAATTATTGTGATGCTCCCATTATGTGTGACACAGAGAATGATCAAATGATGAAAAATCTTTCTTATACATATATCGGTCATTTTAGCCGATATATCGAACCAGGAGCCAAAAGAATAGCTGCTACTAAATATACAGATAAGTTAGAGCTTGTTGCGATGAAGAATCCTGATAATCAAATTGTTCTAGTACTACTTAATCGATTCGAAGAAGATTTGCCGGTTGCTTTGCGAATGAATGGAGAAGTTAGTCAATTTTCTATAGCAGCCAATTCGATTGTTACCGCTGTACTAGCTTAAATCCTGCGGTGACAGCACCAACTATATATGGTATAAAAGAGTAGAAATATAAAAACGTTTTAATCGCGAGGAGGTGATTCCCATTTCTAAAGTTACTATTAAAGATGTTGCAAGAGAAGCAGGGGTATCGATTTCCACTGTTTCCAATGCTCTAAACGGGGTCGATGTTCTGCATCCAGATACAAGAGAGCATGTGTTAAATGTCGCAAAGCGATTGAATTATATCCCGAATTTAAATGGTAAGAACCTGAAATCAAATGCGACAAAAGTAATTGGTTTATTCATCACAAGTATGAGAGGACCTTACTATGATCAGTTGGTTGATTCTATCTCGAAGGAATGTGAAAAGTTAGGGTATGAACTCAATATCTTTATTACGAAAAATGACCGGACAGCGTTAAGTAATATTTTAGGAAAAAGAGTAGATGGAGCCATTATTTCCAATGAATTTATCGATGAAAAGGATGTTGCTGTTCTTGAAGAAGCCGGAATTCCAGTCGTATTCATTGATCGAGAAAGAGTAAGCAAAACAAGTTCATCCGTTGTCTTTGATTCCTATAAAGGCGGACAAGATGTAGCGCGTTATCTTATCAATCTCGGACATAAACGGATTGGCTATATTAGAGGGTATAATCATTTGTATGATGATATAAAGCGATATGAAGGATTTCGGGATACGTTAGCAGATGCCAATATTCCCTTTTATGAAGAAGATTTATTAATCGGATATTTTGAAGAAGAAGCAAGCTTTAGTGCGGTAAAAGCATTTGTGAGAAGTGGAAAAGATTTGCCTGATGCATTTGTGGCTGCTAATGATCTTAGTGCAATTGGCTGTATTAAAGCATTGAAATCGGAAGGGATCTTAGTTCCAAAAGAGATTAGTATAATTAGTTTTGATGATATAGATTTAAGCGAATATTTCACTCCCCCGTTAACAACGGTAAATAATCCTATTATTATGCTCGGAAAGCATGCGATAGAAAGGCTGCTTGGTATTATTAGAGGAGAAGAAGTAGGGAAATTGGATAAATTGCAAGGAAGCTTAATTGTCAGAGATTCATGCACCATTAATAAAAACATATTAATAAGGTAATATTTTATGTATTACCTTATTCCATAAAATGAAAACGCTTTAATGCATTGTGGTTTTTGATAAAAACGTTTTAATTCATTTTGTAAGGAGGTATTCAAATGAAAAAAAGCCATTTTGGGAAAGGATTTAGGGCGCAACTACCGTTACAAATGATGGTTTTGCCAGGCATTATTTTTATGATTGTCTTTTGTTATGTTCCTATTTACGGGATTGTTATTGCTTTTAAAAGTTATTCTGTAACGGACACGATTGCTTCTGCCGCTTGGGTGGGTTTAGAAAATTTTAGAATCGCCTTTTCTGATAAATTCTTTTGGGAGTCTGTAGTCAATACACTAGCAATCAGTTTCCTTAAGTTATTGATTGGTTTTACGGCGCCTATTATTCTCTCGATTCTTATTTTTGAATTAAAAAATGGCTGGTTTAAAAAAGTTGTGCAAACTGTCTCTTATTTACCACATTTCTTGTCTTGGATTGTAGTGGGGGGAATGCTCCTAAGCTGGCTATCCACAACTGGAATTATCAATGAGCTGTTAGTTGGGGTTGGAATATTGGATCAACCGCGGAATTTTATGATTGAAGCTAATAGCTATTGGCTGATCGCTGTATTATCAGACGTATGGAAGGAAGCTGGTTGGGGAACGATTATCTACTTAGCAACTATGTCAGGAATTGATCCAACCTATTATGAAGCGGCAAAGATGGATGGAGCAACAAAGCTTCAACAAATTTTCCATATTACCTTACCTTTGATGAAGTTCATCATTTCCTTAATGTTCATTTTAGCAGTAGGTGGTTTGCTAGGATCTAACTTGGATCAAACGTTAGTATTAATAAATCCGTTAAATGCATCTCATGCGGAAGTAATCAATTCTTATGTCTATAAAGTAGGATTGGCCCAAGGGGACTTCTCGTATGCAACAGCTGTTGGGTTAGCCGTCTCTATTGTGTCATTAATTCTTGTGTTAGTAACCAATAAATTTACTAAAAAAATGAATGACAATAAGTCTGTTTTCTAGGAGGGCGTCATGAAAACAAATCCGAATATAACGGAGTTAAATCCAAAAGTTTTTCGTCAAAAAAATCAAAAGCCAAAGGAAAACAGAGTCTTCAATATTGTGAATATCATTTTTTTATCGCTATTTACTATTGTTATCATCTATCCAATTTGGAATATTGTTGTTAAATCGTTTAGTAGTCCAGATACTCTTTATCATGTCGGATTAAAATTATGGCCAGAGGATTTTTCAATCATAAACTATAAACTCGTATTCAATGATCCTACTATTTGGAATGCGTTTATGATTTCCGTTCTAAAGACAGTGATTGGAGTCTTTACACATGTACTTTTAACAGCAATGGTTGCCTACGGTATGAGTAAACAAAATCTGATTGGCCGAAATTTTTACACCATTTTAGGTGTGGGAACAATGTTTTTTAGTGGAGGGATGATTCCAACATATTTATTAATGAGATCTCTTGGATTGCTTGATAGCTTTTGGGTTTATATTATTCCATCACTATTTAGCTACTACGACATGCTGATTTTGATGAACTTTTTTCGTGAGATTCCTCATTCGCTAGAAGAATCAGCAAAAATGGACGGGGCAGGTGTATGGACGATTTTTATGCGAATTGTCTTACCGCTTTCTACGCCTGTGTTAGCAACAATTGCCTTATTTAACGGTGTATTTCAATGGAACGATTATATGACAGCAAAATTATATATTAGTAATGAAGCCTTGTATCCAATTCAAATGAAACTATATGAGATTATCGTTCAAACTCAAGCTGCCGCTAATATGCAAACGGCAACTTCTGTAGTCATCCCAACAACCTCTGAGTCGATACAATTAGCTACGATTGTAATTGCAACGGTACCAATTGTCCTTGTTTATCCTTTTCTACAGAAATATTTCTTATCAGGCATGATGATTGGGGCAGTGAAAGAATAGGATAGGGATTTTTTCCTCTAAAGTATGAAGGAGGTGGTTCTTTTAGAAAAAGCGCTTATATTTAAGTTCCAATAAGGTAGGTAGAGGATTTTAAGGGAGAAATGATTTGGTCTAAATAAATAGAACGTTATTTCACATTGGGACATATAGGAATTAGCATTTGCCACAAAGATAATCTACTTTTATAAATACCAATTATAGGGGAGGCTTTATCATGAATAAATCAATCTATCGGATAAGTTTGGTTTTCCTATTAGCTATTTCGCTAATACTCACGGGCTGTAGCAATACTTCGAAAAAGACAGAGGCAAATTTAGATGAAGAGGCAAGATATACAATCGATGAGAATACCCCGGCATGGAAATTAGATAAACAGGAAAATACCGAGTTAACTTGGTATGTGAACGCAGAATGGTGGAACAAAGATTACGGCAATGATACGATTACGAAAAAATTAAAAGAGGATCTCAATCTTGATATTAAGTTTTTAACCGGGGATGATACGAAACTAAATACATATTTTTCCGGTGGTGACTTACCAGATATCGTAACTATTTTTGGCGGGAATACAAAGGCTGCATTGGATGCAGAATCTTGGGCGCTCCCATTAAATAAACTAGCAGATAAATATGATCCCTATTTTTATAAAGTAGCACAACAGCAAACATTGGATTGGTACAAATTAGATGATGGAAACACATATGGCTATCCTAGTTATTCGAATACACAAGAGCATTATGAAAGCGGAGCAATTCCAGGTAATGATGCATTTATCATTAGACAGGATGTATATAAAGCAATTGGCAGTCCTGATATGTCCACACCAGATACGTTTTTAGCTGCTTTAGACAAAATAAAGAAACAATTCCCTGATTTAGTTCCTTTTGGCTTTAAAGGATTCTCTGCTGCTGGGGATGCTGGCTCTTTAGGTGCTTCATTCCAAAATCATATTGGTGTTCCAATTACGACAAGTGATGGAAAATGGAATGACAGAAATCTAGATGAAGACTATTTAACTTGGATTAAAGCATTTAATGAAGCATATAAGCTTGGTTATTTAAATGATGATACTTTTTCGGATGATGGTCCATTATTCGAAGAAAAAGTTTCTAATGGAAAATACGCGACAATTATGGCAAGTGGGGTAGCGCAGCTTTACACTTTTCTGCAAAAAAATCTAGCTGCACATCCCGATCAAAAATATATTGCTATCGACGGTCCAAAAAGTACAGTAGAAAACGAACCAACCTTGACTCAATCTGGAATCTCTGGGTGGTCCGTAACTTATATTTCGAAAAAAGTAAAAGACCCACAAAAGGCGATACAGTTGTATACGTATTTATTAAGTGAAGAAGGGCAGTATTTAACAACATTTGGCGTGGAAGGCGAGACATTTGAATTTAATGAAGAGGGGAAAGCAACCTTATTGCCAGAGGTAGCGAAATTGCAACAAGATAACCCAGATGAATATAAAACAAAGTATCGTTTAGGAGAGTTCTGGTTTTTCGGACATGATACATTTAAAGTCCAGCATGGGGAAGTAGAGCCACTAGAGTCTACAGAACAGATTCAAGCTTGGGGAACTCCATATTTAAAACCACAGTTCATTATTGAGAATATAGATCCGGATCAAGGAACAGCGGAAGCAAGATCTCTTACCAATATTAATTCTCAATGGGCAACTACATTAGCAACCTTATTAAGAGTAAAAAATGACGAACAATTTGATCAAGTTTTAAATGACTATAAGAAATTTTTGGACGGGAATAATTTTGATTCGATTGTAAAAATCCGCAATGAAAAGATGGAAAAAAATATTGAAAAGCTTGGTTTAAATAAATAGATAAAAATTTGGAAGAATGAAAGGAGTATCTCTCCTTATTCTTCCTTTTTAATAGGCATATCAACTAAAAGAATAGAATGGCTGGTGATGAGGAGTGTCAAAGATATCCATACATGAAAAAGAAAAGAATATTGGCAGTTTAGCAGCTTCCATGCTATTAAAGGAGATAGATGGAAAAACAATTGCTTTTCAAAATAAAATTCCGTATCCATCCTTTGAACCACAAAATAGATTAGTATTGTCCCTTGCAGGCTTGTGGAAGAAAAAGCGCTTTGAAGCAGATCATGATTGGTCTTTATCCTATCGTGACGCTAAGTGGATCCAGAAGACGGAAGAGGATGCACAAGGGATTACGAAGTCAGAGTTTGATGATCAAAAGTGGGAAAACCATTCTTTACCATTACCGGAGAATAAGTTAACGGGCAAAGAAGAAAAGGGAGGCGCGGAAACATACGAAAATGGTGTTTGGTATCGCAAAACCTTTGAAATAGATGCTGATTGGGAGGACAAAAGTATTACGCTAAAATGCTTAGCTGTTTCCTATGTGAGTGATTTCTGGATCAATGGAAGGTATGTTGGCTACCATGAGGGGGGTTATACTCCTTTTGCATTTGATGTTACTGCCTTTATTAAAACTGGCGTTAACACGATTACTATCCGAGTAGATAATCCACCTTGGACAACAAGAGTAGATACTGTTCCTGCACAAAATAATGATTTTTTCAACTATACGGGGGTTATTCATGATTTATATCTAGAGGCAACAGAAGGAGTCCATGTGGCAAGAGCAGACATTGTCCCGAAAAATTTGCAGGGAGACGTAGAAATTTCGGTAACATTAGAAAATCGCTTGAAACAGGAAGTAGAGGTAATTTTAAAGGGCGAGCTGTTTGATACAGATTATCGAACAGAAAGCTGGTTAACTAGTCCTTCTGCTGAAAGTATCTGTAATCAATCGATTGTTGTATCAGGTTTGGAAGAAACGAAAGTAGTACTGGAGGAAAAGGGAACAAAAATCATTACCTATCATGTCAACATAGAAAATCCGAAGCTTTGGAGCATCAGAGAACCAAATCTATATGTTCTCACCGTAGAACTATCATCTAATCAGAAAAAAATAGACCGTTTTGCGACACAGTTCGGAATTCGTACACTGGAAGCAAAAAATGCTAACATCCTTTTAAATGATCATCCAGTGTTTTTAGCAGGTGTTGCTAGACATGAGGAATGGCCGGATTATGGTAGGACAGCATCTTGGAATCGCATCAAAGATGATTTATTGAAAATTGCTGATTTGCAAGTTAATCTAATCAGAACTGCCCATTATCCTAACCATATTTATACCTTTCTACTTCTTGATCGAATAGGCTTGCCTTCGATGAGCGAGATTCCACTCTGGCAGTTTGAAACAAGCCATTATCAAGCACAGGAAACGAGAAAAATATCTTATCAAATGTGGAGAGAAATGGTTTTTTCTAATTATAATAGACCTTCGATTATGATGTGGAGTACACAGAATGAATCAAGTGATGTTCTTTATCGAAAAGCCTATAATGAAAAATTAGTGAAGGAGTTAAAGGAAACATATAACGATGGCCGACTAATTACACAAAGTGCAGCGGCAGATCAACCTGGCTATGAAGATGCTTCAATGGAACCGCTTGATGTAGCAGGTTGGACGATGTATTTTGGCATTTTCCATGGCAGTACCCCATATGAAGGGACCCGTAACTTTATTGAGCAAGCACATGCCAAATGGCCAGGTAAGCCCATTATAAACACGGAATATGGGATTTGGAGTAACGCGGATGATAGTTTCCTTGAGAAACAAGTAGAAATATATAAGGATGTCCAATATGCCTTGCTTGAAAAGGCAACGGTTTATCCACAAGGACTTCTAAACCAAGACGGCTATATGGCAGGTATTGATTATTGGACAGCATTTGACTGGTATGTCAATCATAATAATTTCTATCAAACGATGGGAATGTATCGAATGGACCGTCAAACAACGAAGCCATTGTATGAAGAATTCGTGAGGGACCATACAAGATTAACGGAAAAGACAAACGGTATAGGGATAAAAGGTTCTTCTGTAAAGCCAATTGCTTTAAAAGGGATAAGTGATGAAGCTGAAAAAGGAAGGGTAATTTGGACTTTACAGCAGCCTGTTGATCTTTCAGAAAATCATTACTTAGTTATTAGAGTATTAGATAAAGAGAATGAAGCTGGCTTTGATATTGAAATAAGAAATGAGGAAGAAAAAAGTTCCTCTTATCGCACCTATGGACTAAAAGCTAATCAAATGTTTGATGTCTATATTCCTCTTTGGATAATGGAGCAATCCGTCATTTCCCAGGCAACTTCCATAAAGTGCAGCTTTGAAAAAAATCGTTGTCTTGAGATTTTTGAAATGTATAAACTTTAGAGCTATGAATGGGGCTTTAAGGTAAGTGTTGAAATGGAACGCTTAAGACTTTTTGTCTTAAGCGTTTTTGTGATGGTAAAGCAAAATACTAAACTTATTCAGATGTTAAAATAAAAGATACTTGAATCTATAGTACAACCACAAAAACATATAATTCGTTTATTTTTTCCTATAATTTGTTTATTGGTTATGATTCTCTCCCATATTATAATTTATCCATACAAAAGAAAGCGTTTTCTGAAGAGAGGAGGGAGATGGAAAAATGGCCATGTTAAGAAATTTGTGGAGAAATAAGGCGTTTTTATTTATGGCATTGCCAGGAACCATTTGGCTTATATTATTTTTCTATATACCAGTATTCGGTAATATTGTAGCATTTAAAAATTTTCACTATTCCAGCGGCGGATTTTTTCAAAGTTTACGAGAAAGTCCTTGGGTTGGATTGGATAACTTTAAATTTTTATTTTCATCCAATAATGCTTATTTAATTACAAGAAATACAGTCTTATATAATGTGGCCTTTATTGTGTTAGGATTGATTTTTGCTGTTTTCTTGGCTATTGTGCTCAGTGAGTTACGTTCAAAAAGAATGATTAAAATCTATCAAACATCAATGCTATTTCCGTATTTTTTATCATGGGTTATTATCAGTTATTTTGTATTTGCTTTCTTGAGTCCAGATAAAGGGTTAATGAATAGCATCCTCACCCTTTTTGGCGGTGAAGAAATTAATTGGTACAACGAACAAAAATATTGGCCATTTATCTTGATTATATTAGGAATATGGAAGGGTGTCGGCTATAATAGCGTCATTTATTTTGCAAGCATTATGGGAATCAACTCAGATTATTATGAAGCGGCGATGGTAGATGGAGCATCGAAATGGCAGCAGATTAAAAATATTACGATTCCTCAATTAATCCCTTTAATTTCAATCTTATCTATTTTGTCTGTTGGAAATATTTTTAGAGCTGATTTTGGATTATTTTATCAAATACCGAGAAACTCTGGTGCTTTATATGAGGTAACAAGTGTATTGGATACTTATATCTATAATGGATTAACGAGCACGGGAGATATCGGAATGACTGCAGCTGCAGGTCTTTATCAATCAGTTGTCGGCTGTATTTTAGTAGTACTAGCTAACTTTATTGTTCGCAAATTTGATGAAGAGTCGGCATTGTTTTGATGAAAGGAGGTCCAAATTACACAGTGAAAAAGAAAAAAATAGAGCATGTTCAAGTTCGAACCTTTAATAAAAAAACAAATATCTTTTTTAATATCATGGTAGGGTTATTTGCCTTCTCTTGTATTTTTCCATTCTTATTTGTAATTATTATATCGTTTACTAGTGAAACCTCACTTCTAACAAATGGTTATGCATTGTGGCCGAGCGAATGGAGTATTCAAGGATATACGTATTTGGCTGATTTGAAAGACCAAATCATTCAATCTTTATTTATTACCGTATTTGTTACTGTTATCGGAACCTTTATTAATGTAGCTTTCACGTCCAGTTATGCCTATGCCATTTCCCGGCCTAATTTTCGATATAAGCGATTTTTTACAATCTTCGCCTTAATTACGATGTTATTTAGTCCTGGGATGGTACCGAGCTATATTGTTATGACGAATATGCTACAGTTAAAAGATACTGTATGGGCCCTTATTCTTCCGATGGCTTTAAGTCCTTTTAACATTATTGTGATGCGTACTTTCTTTAGAAGACAGGTTCCAGAATCGATTATTGAATCTTCCCGTATTGATGGAGCAAGTGAAATGAGGATATTTACACAGATTGTTTTACCATTAGCTGTTCCTGGTATTGCAACAATTAGCTTATTTGCTGCCTTAGGATATTGGAACGATTGGTTTAATGCATTGCTATATATCCAAAGCGATAATCTAGTACCACTTCAATACTTATTAATGAAGATCCAAAGCAATATTGACTTTATGACGCAAAATGCTGGTTTAAGTGGGAATTTATCGGGAGGGTTGGCTGCCATTCCAAAAGAGGCAACTCGAATGGCGATGGTTGTTATTTCTACCCTACCAATTGCGTGCAGCTATCCATTTTTCCAACGTTATTTTGTTAGTGGTTTAACTATTGGCGGTGTAAAAGAGTAGTGTAAATGATAAGGGGGATATGTAAATGAAGATGAAGAAAAAAGTTCCTTTTCTACTTGTGATAATGTTACTGATTGGCACTGTGTTAGCAGGTTGTAGTCTTAAAGGGAATTCTACGGTTGATAACAGTTCTAAAGATGGAGTAACAACATTATTAATGTATCAAATTGGAGATAAACCAGAAAATTTCGATGTGTTGATGGAAAATGTTAATAAGAAAACGGAAAAGGAAATTGGTGTTCGTGTTAATTTACAATATATCGGCTGGGGAGACTATGAAAAAAAGATGTCAGTTATCGTATCCTCTGGTGAGAATTATGATATTGCTTATGCAAATAATTATGTAACAAATGCACAAAAAGGTGCTTATGCAGATTTAACGGAGTTGTTTCCGAAATATGCGAAAGAAGCATATGACATGCTAGATTCGGCTTACATTGAAGGAAATACAGTGAATGGGAAGCTTTATGCATTCCCGGTAAACGGCAATGTATATGCACAAACGATGTTCTCCTTTAATAAGCAGTATATCGATAAATATAACTTAGATATCTCTAATGTTAAAGCATACAAAGATCTTGGGCCTCTATTAAAAGTAATCAAAGAAAACGAAACAGATGTGATGCCATTCTCTGTTGGGCAAGGGTTCCGTGTACTACCTAATATGGATTTTGTATTAGGAAATGGCATGCCTTTTGCAGTCGATTTAAATGGAGATACATCAAAAATTATTAATCAGTATGATAATGAACAAATGAAAGAAAACTTAAGAATTATGCATCAATACTATAATGAAGGATATATTGCTAAGGATGCTGCAACAAGCAATACGGAATATCCATTAAATAGTGGTACATGGTTTATTCGTCAAGAAACACAAGGACCGTATGACTATGGTGATACACTGTTATCAACGGTTGCGGAGCAGCCAATTGTATCAAAGGCTATTACTGATCCAATTAAGTCAACGGCACAAGCGCAAATGGCAAACTTTGTCGTTTCCAGTAACTCCAAGAATAAAGAAAAAGCAGTGGAGTTCTTAGGGCTTCTAAATTCAGATCCAGACTTATTAAATGGTCTCATTTATGGTGAAGAAGGCAATGCTTGGGAAAAGGTTGGAGAGAACAAAGTGAAATTATTAGATGGTTATAAATCAAATAACCATATGGCAGCTTGGAATACAGGAAATAATAAAATTGTTTATGTTCAAGATTCTATTACAGATGATCAGATTAAACAAAGAGATGAAAATATTGCGAATGCGACAAGTTCTCCAATTCTAGGTTTCACCTTTAACACGGATTCGGTGAAAACAGAAATCACCAATATTTCTAATGTGATGAGCCAATACCTTGATGGATTAAATACTGGAACATTAGATCCAGATAAAGCCATTCCAGAATTAAATGAGAAATTAAAAGCTGCTGGATATGAAAAAGTACGCGAAGAAATGCAAAAGCAATTTGATGCATTTCAAGCATCTAAAAACTAATCTCGAAAAGGTGCGTTAGCTCTAGTTAACGTGCCTTTTCTCATCATATAATAATAGAAAGGAGAAAAGACATGATCGCATCCTTTTTGACTACTTTTTTTAACCGATTTTATGTGGTATTAAAATTAAATCTATATTTTTGGCTATTAACCATAATGGGAGGGATTATTTTTGGCATTGGACCTGCGTTTTTATCGATTGCAAAGCTATTTTTAGAATTTCGCTGGGACCATCAGGAATTAACATGGAAGAAAGTTTTTTCTACTTTTAAGGCTAGCTTTAAAAGAGGAAATTTCTTTTTTGGCGGATTCCTAATATTAGGTGTGATTTTAAGCTATAATCTTTATTTTTCTCTCCAAATCAATCATTTAATATTTCTTATCATTGACTTTTTGCTTATCTTTGCCCTATTTTTAATGGCTATCAGTTTCTTGTTTGCGCTCTTTATTGAGTCACAATATGAAGCAACGATAAAAGATATATGGAAGCTATCGATACTCCTGTTTTTTATGGACTTTTGGACGCTCATTAAACTGGGAGGATTGCTCATTGGCGTTTCTGTTCTTACCTATTATAATCCAGCCTTGATTATATTCGGAAGTATCTCGCTGTTTATCATATTAGCTAGCTTTATTTCCAATAAACTCTTTGCACGGTTAAGTCAAAAACTCGTATATATTTCTTAAGGATGATGTTAATTGGGAAGTAAATATTTCATTAATTCACTATTAAAAACGTATTCAATCATTTTGATTGCTGCTGTTACGCTGTTTGCGTTATTAGTGAGCTATAATACAAGTCAGGATAAGCAAAGAACCGCAATAGATTCCATTGAAAGGGTTGCTAATCAATTAGAAAATATTGTGACATATAATGAGAAAAAATTAGATAAAGTAGTGGCCAATTTAATGGCTAACTCAGAAATGGTTACGAGTATTTATCAGTATTTTGAGTTAGAACCTGCAGCGTATTTACAAAAATCGTTAAGTGAGCAAAAAAATAATGCCTTTCTTTATCTGCCGAGAATCGTAACAGAGATGTACTATATGGATGATGATATTGAATCGGTAAGCATCTCTTTAGATGATTATAAGGAAATTTATTACTCGACGAAGAAAAACAAGGGAGGTAAGAAATATTCCCATGTTCCTATCAAAAAAAACCAAGTAGTCTATCAAAGAGCAATAAAGGACCCTAATACATTATCACAAATCGGAATTGTATCGATTGTCTTTAGTGATAAAGAATTAGAACGGATCTTAAATAATGATAAAGAGAAAACTTCTCTACAAGTGGCGATTATTTCCGATACGAAAAAACTAGTATACTATCAAGGTAGATACAGACAAGATGCGATGCTTCAAAAAAAGATAGAAGCAAATTTAGAAGAATCATCTATTATTAGTTTCAAGGAATTAGAGAAACAATATTTTATTAAAAGCGTGCATACCAGTAACGATTTTGAGGTTCTAGCATTCATTAGTAAAAAGGAAGTAAATAAACAATCGATGCAAAGCCTGTTTTTCTTTTTATTTGCTAGTGCCATTTTAGATGGTATTCTACTTTTTGGTCTTCGAAAAACGTTTAAACGATATGTGATTCAAGTAGAAGATATTCAAAAGGTAACCAATCAAGTTTCAACTGGGAATATGGAAGTCCGAATAAAAGAAAACACAAAACAAGGAGAGCTAAAGGATATTTCCCATAGTATTAATCAGATGCTAGATAGTATTAATCGAAATATTGAGGATATCTATAACTTGGAAATAAAACAAAAAGACGCCAATATGAGGGCATTGCAGTCTCAAATAGATCCGCATTTTCTCTATAATACGCTTGAATACATTCGCATGTATGCTGTTAGTGAAGGAGCAGATGAATTATCGAATGTTGTATATGTTTTTGGAAGCTTATTAAGAAATAGCATCACACAAGAGAAAGTAGTAACAATCAGGCACGAGCTCGAATTTTGTGAGAAATACGCTTATTTGTATCAAATGAGGTATCGGGATCGAATCGCATACGGGTTTCAGATTGATAAAGAGCTTGGAGACATTAGCATTCCTAAATTTTCAATCCAACCGCTTGTCGAGAATTTTTTTATGCATGGCATTGATCATACAAGGAAAAACAATACAATTAGTGTAAAGGTTGCGAAGCAAGACCAGCATACCTGTATCATAATCAAAGATAATGGAACAGGAGTCTCAAAAGAAAAAATAGAGAATATTAACGAATTATTGAAAACGCCTTCTTCTGAAAATAAGCTAGAGTCCTCTATTGGAATACATAATGTAAACGCAAGATTGCGCTCCTTTTTTGGAGAAACTTACAGTATGACGTTAAAGACTAATCAATTAGGAGGATTAACAATCGAAATCTTGTTTTAAAGGAGAGGATAATCCTTGTATAAAGTTCTGCTTGTTGATGATGAATACATGATCGTAAGAGGTTTGCAAAAGCTCATACCGTGGGAAGAACTTGGATTTGAAATTGTCGGTACGGCTGGTAACGGACAAGAAGCATTGGAATTTGTAAAAAGGCAAAAAGTAGATATCGTAATAACGGATGTAACAATGCCGATTCTTTCTGGGATCGACTTTTTGAAGCAGTCACAAAAAGAGTCGATTTTTTTTCGTTTTATCGTGTTGTCTGGTTATCAAGAATTTGAATATGTAAAAGAAAGTATTCAAATGGGAGCTGAGAATTATTTAATTAAACCAATTAACAAGGAAGAATTAATGGAAACGTTAAAAAAGTGCATCAAGGAATTTGAAGAGGAAAAGCTGAGAATGCAAGGAGAAAAGTTTTTATTTGAACACCTGCTGAAACGTTGGGTTCATGATGACATTGACTATATGGATTTAAAGAAGATGCTGGCAACCTTTGATAGCTATACAGAGACAAGTCAGTTTCAGGTTCTTATCTTTACCTATGAGAAGGAATATCATGACGCTGTCTATCAGCTGCTACAAAAAAGAAAGGAACTGTATTTTTTTCATCATTACGAGGAAGGACAATGGGTCATTATCTACTTTGGCGAAAGAATGGGGATTGATCGTTTAATAAAATCGATTCAAGTTCTTTATCGTCAAAAAAAGGTTGCCTTTGGCAGAGGGGAAGAAGTAAAGAAGATGGCCGATGTTTCGATTAGTTATGAACATGCGAAGAGTAGCTTATATCTTTGTGCTTTTTACGAACGGCAGCAACTCCTTGCAGATTCGAAAACAATGGCCTTGTTAAATGAAAGTTTACCTAATTTGTCATTCTCAGCGTTTAAAAAAGCGCTAGGGATAAGAAATATAGATACGATCGAAAAAGAAATTAAGCAAATTTTTGCTGGGCTGATGGAAGCTGCTGCTTCTCCAGAATACACCCGTTATATTATCTTTCTAGTGTTTATGGATATTTATCGGGAGCTTGAGATTCAAGATGAATTAATCTATGAAGAGATGGTTGAGAAAATAAATAAAGCAAGTTCCTTTAAGGAGCTTCAAATGTTGATTACAGATCTTATGTACAATTTAAAATATAAGAAATTTAAAAGGGAATACAGCAGCAATGTACAAAATGTCCTGCACATAATTCAAGAAGAGTTTCGAGAAGATTTAACATTAAAGTCTATTGCAGAAAGGCTACACTTAAATGTCATGTATTTAGGCCAGATTTTCAAGAAAGAAACAAATAAAAGCTTTTCCCAATACTTAAATCATTATCGAATAAAGCTAGCGCAGAATTTATTGCTCCATTCAGAGCTGAATATAAATGAAATATCTGAAAAAATTGGCTATATGAGTCCAGGTTATTTTTATAAAAACTTTAAAAAATATTGTGGGATTTCCCCGAAGGAGTTTAGGGACAGCTATCAGCAATTATTTCAGCCGATTGATGAGTAAGGAAAGAGATGCCATCGCTGTAACTTGTTTAAATTCTTCAGAGCTGGAAATGGAAGAGTTAGTGGAAGTTTATCTTCTTCATTTTTAGTGATGATAGATTGAAATTTTTACAGTAAGGGTATATATATTATATATAAGAAACAAACTAAAAACCAAGGAGCGGTAACTCCTTGGACAACTACTTACGAGTGGTATGCTAAATATTTATTTAGTAGACTACCCTTTTGCTTTGGTCAGCGCGGGGTAGGTTTTCGTTTGTTCTTTTTTTTGCTTGCTAAGCGATTAGCAAAGCCAGCAGCAAGAGTAGTAAAAAAGATTTTTGCCACATCTCTGAGTAAGTCCAATACGAAATCTATTAGTATGTCACCTCCTTTCCCTCTTAATCAGGAAAAGAGTGTATACCACCCGCACCTATGTAGTTGTGTAAATATTATATCATCGTACATTTATATTTAGGGAAAAGAAAAAAACCCTTACGTTAAGTAAGGGACATTTGGTTAAACATTGCTTTTATATTCGGAGGCGGCACTGTCTGTCGACAAGGAATAAGGTAAATCTGTTTCTGCATAGTCTTTATTTGGCGGTACAATGCCAAGCTGAAAGTCGATTGTGCAACCTTTTATAAGTAAATCATGTTCTAAAGTTAGTTTGTTGTATGTTGCGTTATTAACGGTAACCTGATGAACAAAATTAAATTGTGGCTGGTTGAACTTAGTTGAAATCTCGATTTTCTTATCATTTGGAAGATGAATCGTAATGGAATCAAAGATAGGAATTCCAATTACATATTCGCCAGTTCCAGGGCAGACTGGATAGAAGCCCATACTGTTGAAAATGAACCAGCCAGACATACTGCCGTTATCCTCATCACCAGGATAGCCAGTTGGACTACTAGTAAATAACTGTGTCATTAATTGCTTTAATAACACTTGAGATGAAGCTGGATCACCAGAATAAGTAAATAAATACGGCAAATGAAAGCTCGGCTGATTGGATATCGCAACTTGACCAAAATCAATTGCCGCCATTTCGCTCATTTCATGTATTTCAAATCCATAGCCTTTTGTTTCAAAAATTGGTTCTTGATTACAAAGCTGTACTAATTTTTCTCTAAAAGGCCCATTACCTCCATAGGCATTAATTAACCCAGCGAAATCATGAAAAACAGCAAAACTGCTTTGCCAAGCACTTCCTTCTGCATAATCTTGTCCCCAGCTAAAGTAATTAAAAGGTTCTTGCACGTTGCCTTGTTTATCTTTAGCACGCATAAATCCTGTTTCTTTATGAAAGATATTGAGATAATTATAAGCCCGTTTTTCAAACAATTGCTCCATCTCTTTATTTCCTAATTCTTTTGCTACTCTGCTAATACAAAAATCGCTATATGCATAATCAAGTGTATGATTAACACTTTCATGATGGTTGGAAGGAATATAGCCGTATGTATCATAGTCTTCGATGCCTTGCCGTCCGTAAGTAGGTTTTGAGCTTACAGTAGAAGCTGTTTTAACCATTGCTTCGAATAACTCGGGAATGATATCACGAGCAATCCCTTTTTGGGATGCATCAGCAATAACAGCATCGATCAAGGTGCCTGGCATTAGACCTCGTTCATCTGGAGATAGCCATTTTGGCAAAAAGCCAGTTTCTCTATAACTGTTTAGAAATCCTCGCAACATTTCCTCGTATTCATCTGGAATAAGAAGAGAATATAGAGGATAGACGGTTCGGAATGTGTCCCAAAAGCCGTTATTTGTATATAGGACACCAGTTTTTACGCTTTTGTTAGTTGTATCATAATGAATTGGCTCACCCTGTTGATTTACTTCATAAAATTTTTGCGGAAAAAGAAACATACGGTACATGCAGTGATAAAAAGTTTTAACGGCTGAAAAATCTCGGTTTTTCACTTCAATTTTATTTAAATAATATTCCCATGCATCTGCCGCTTGCTTTTGGAGTGTATCAAAAGAAAAAGGGGACAGCTCTTGATTTAAATTCCATTCTGCTTGATCACTGCTAATAAAAGAAGTAGCAAGTCGAGTTTCTAGCGGTTCCTCCTGGTTTAATAAGAAGCGAATCAAAAAGTGCTGATCTTCACCAGACGCTGAAAGAGCTGGAGTAAACGGATTATCCTCTCGGAAAAATCCGGTATGCTCTTGATCAATGGGATGATTAAAGGTCATGACAAAATACATTTTAAAATTAGGATCTTCACAGCCAGCAAAATTAGAAACATAACCGCTTAACTGTTTTTTATTAATATCTAGTGAAATTTCCCCTTTCCCTGGTAGATGTAGTGACAGACCTGGTAGAGTGGAATCTCTATAATTAGAACGAAGAATGGCACCATATGTAGTAGGAACAAGTTCGTTCTTAATTTGATAGCGGGCCTGTGTTATTTGTAAATAATGTGGCTGATATATGGCACTTTCAGGTCGATAGGAACTTTGATAATGATAAATATCTGCATTTTGAAAAGCACCTGAAAGAGGTGTTAGTAATAAATGGGAGAAATCACCCATCCATGGGCTTGGCTGATGAGTTAATCGAAATCCTTGAAACACCCGATCTCTCGGATGAAAGAACCAACTTCCATTTGTGTGTTTAGTTTGTGGAACAAAGAAATTCATACCAAATGGAAAACCAGTATAGGGAAGGGTATTCCCGTTTGAATAGCTATGTTGATTCTCCGTACCTTGTCTTGTATCAATTAATTCTAGCATAGACACCTCTCCTTAATTAGTGGATTCTCTAATCATCATTTCAATAGGAACTACTACAGAATGAATATCTTGGTTGTTATCGATTAATTGAATAAGTTGTTTGGCTGCTTGATATCCAATCTCCTCGAAACTTTGGGCAACGGTGGTTAACCCTGGGTCGACAAGTTCAGCTGCTTGGATATTATCAAATCCAATAATGGAAAAGTCTTTTGGAATTTGATAGCCACATCTTTTGATTTCTTTCATTAAATGAATTGCATTAATGTCGTTCTCAACTATGAGTCCTGTAATTTGCTCTGCCTTCATTTGATGGATAAAGCTACTGTTATCCTCAGCTGGATTTACTACTTTGGAGTCATGATATTCTAAATTTGCTTGGTGTATTGCTTTTAAATAGCCTAAATACCGTTCTCGGATAGTTGAACTTCTTTCTAAATTTTGTGTGGTATAAAAAATAATTTTCTTATGCCCCTGGTTAATCAAATGTTGAGCAGCTAGATATCCACCTTGCATATTGTCTGATGTGATAAAGGGAAATGGGATGCTTTCAATTTTTTTATCAAGCACGACAACCGGAAATTTTTCGAGATATAAGGTATAAAGAAAATCTAAATGCGATGTTCCAGCCTCTGGATAAAGGAGGAGACCAGCATACATAGACGATAATTTTTTTACATCAAGTTGACTTAAGTAAGCATTTGTTTGTATTTGAACAGTATAGGATGTGTTCCCAATAAAACGGCTAATTCCTTGCGCATAATCTCCTAGACCAGGATTATTAGGAAAAGGAAGAATAAAGAGAATGACATTAGAATGAGGCTGCTGTTGTTCTGCAACAAAACTTCCTCTCCCTTGGATTCGCTCGATTAATTGCTTATTTTCCAATTCAGTTAAGGCTCTTTTGGAAGTTATACGACTAACATTGTATTGCTTAGATATTTCTAGTTCAGTTGGTACTTGATCTCCTGGCTTTAAATCACCAGCTTGAATTTGTGCCAGTATGTCTGTGACGATTTTTTGATAAAGTGGTTCTTTTTTCATCATAAACTCCTTAAATGATATATCAAATTTATTATAACATGAAAATGCTTTCCGTAAAGATTTAAATGGAAAGAAAAGACTGTTTTACTGTTTTTAAACATAGGGAATAGTTCTGTTAATGGATATCTAAACACTTTTTTCAGAAAATAAGAAAAAGAAAGACTAGACAATGAAGAGATTTGAAATTAAAATGATTTTAAATGATATATCAAATTTGGAGAGGGGTTCAAAAAAATGTCATATCAAAAAACAGCGATGTCTTCTGTTAGGGAATTTATGAAAACGATTACGGAAAAATGTGGGGAAGATCACGCTGATTGGGCAAATAATTTCAATACATGTTTTGCCAATACGCTAGAAACAACGGTAGAAAAGCTGGAGGATGGGACAACTTTTCTCGTTACTGGTGATATTCCAGCAATGTGGTTAAGAGATTCAACTGCACAGGTTAGACCGTATTTAGTCTTGGCAGAACAGGATGAAGAAATGGCTAATATGATTGCAGGTCTTATGGAAAGACAATTTCAGTATATTTGTTTAGATCCTTATGCGAACGCTTTCAATAAAGAGGCGGATAATGCAGGACATCAAAGTGATTTAACGGCAATGAATCCATGGATTTGGGAAAGAAAGTATGAAATTGACTCGTTATGCTATCCGATTCAGCTTAGTTATTTGTTCTGGAAGGCAACAGGGAGAACGAATCAATTTAATCATACATTTCAGGAAGCTGTTCAAAAAATAATCGACGTATGGACGATAGAACAAGATCATACGAATTCAGCGTATACGTTTGAAAGAGTGACAGACAGAAAAGAAGATACTCTGGTAAACAAGGGAAGAGGACCAGAAGTTGTACCAACTGGAATGACTTGGTCAGGTTTTAGACCGAGTGATGATGCTTGTACATATGGTTATTTAGTTCCTTCTAATATGTTTGCTAGTGTTGTTCTTGGTTACTTAATAGAAATATATGAAACTGTTTTGAAAGAAAAGACTTTTGTCTCTGAATTAAAAAAGTTACAAGCAGCTATACAAAAAGGGATTGAAGAGTTTGCTGTTGTGCGTAATAAAAGTGGAGAAGAAATTTACGCCTATGAAGTAGATGGAAAAGGCAACTTTACTATAATGGATGATTCGAATATTCCTAATCTATTGTCTGCCCCGTATCTTGGATATGTAGAGGCGAATGATGAACGATATAAAGCAACGCGCCGGACAGTGCTTAGTAATGAAAATCCTTACTATTATAAGGGGAAATATGCAGCAGGTATAGGAAGTTCTCATACACCAGAAAATTATATCTGGCCAATTGCGCTTGCGATGGAAGGACTAACGACAACGGATAAAAAAGAGAAAGAAAGAATACTAGATTTACTCGTATCATGTGATGGGGGAACTCATTTAATGCATGAAGGCTTTGATGTAGATGACCCTTCACAATATACAAGAGAGTGGTTCTCATGGGCGAATATGATGTTTTGCGAACTCGTAATGGATTACTTTGATATTCGAGTGAAGAAAGAATAATAGTTAGGGGCAGTAAATGAAAAAAAGAGGAGCGCTGGAGATGAAAAAAGTGTATATTGTGTCTCATAGTCACTGGGACAGAGAATGGTATTTGCCTTTTGAGCAGCATCGGATGAGGTTAGTTCAGTTAATCGATGATTTACTAGAGTTATTTGAAACGGATCCTGATTTTGATAGTTTTCATTTAGATGGACAGACGATTATACTTGATGATTATCTCGAAGTGAAACCGCAAAATGAATGGAAGCTAAAAAAATATATTCAAGAGGGAAAATTAAAAATTGGTCCCTTTTACATTTTACAAGATGATTTTTTGATTAGCAGTGAAGCGAATGTGCGCAATTTATTAATTGGCTTGGAAGAATGCAAAAAATGGGGTTCGCCTGTTAAGTTAGGTTATTTTCCTGATACTTTTGGTAATATGGGGCAAGCGCCACAAATTCTCAAACAGTCTGGTATGGAGGTAGCGGCCTTTGGTAGAGGCGTTAAGCCTACTGGATTCAACAATATTGTCATAAAAGATGATCACTATAGTTCCCCATTTTCAGAGATGTGGTGGGAAGGACCGGATCAATCGTCTGTTTTAGGAATTCTTTTTGCCAATTGGTATAGTAATGGAAATGAAATTCCAGTAGAAAAAGCAGATGCAAAGCTATTTTGGGATCAGAAAATAAACGATGCACTTCAATATGCATCAACTGATCATTTATTGTTTATGAATGGCTGTGATCATCAACCACTTCAAAAAGATATATCGAAAGCCATTGAAGTTGCAAATGAATTATATCCAGACATAACCTTCATACATAGTAATTTTGATGAGTATATGAAGGCTTTAAAAAAGGATATTCCTGATAACTTGCACATCGTTAAAGGAGAGTTAACGAGTCAAGAAACAGATGGATGGTATACATTAGCAAATACTGCATCGTCAAGAGTTTATCTAAAACAAAGAAATACTGATGTAAGCAGACTGTTAGAAAATATTGCAGAGCCGCTAGCTACTATGGCATATAACAATAAGGGGGAATATCCGCATGAAATGTTTCAGTTTGCCTGGAAGCAGTTAATGCAAAATCATCCGCATGATAGCATTTGTGGTTGCAGCGTGGATGCGGTGCATCGTGAAATGATGACTCGTTTTGCTAAAGCAGAGGAAGTTGGAAAGTTTATACAAAGTGAAGCGTTAAATAAACTTGCAGAACAAATTGATACTAGCCATTTTCCTGATCAAAGCCGTCCATTTATTGTCTTTAATACAGCTGGTAGTGCCAAGACGGGTACTGTAGAAATAGAGGTAGAGTGGAAACGGCTACCGTTTTCTAATGGACGTCCAGATGAGTTGTATCGTGAGCTAAAAGAAGAAAAACTGCCAGCTATGAAGGTAATCGATGAACAGGGAGTGGAGATTCAAGCCAGAATTATTCATACGGACATACGTTTTGATTATGATCTCCCCAAGGATCGTTTCCGCCAGCCATTTATCGGTGCCTATGTGCTTGTTGAGCTTGAGCTAGATCAAATGAGTCCATTATCGTGGAAGACGTATGCTCTCATCGAAGGAGAGCAGCAGCAGAATGAATATGTAAGCATTGTTCAAAATAATGGACGGCTTTTAGAAAATGAGTATGTAAAGGTGCAAGTAGAACCAAACGGTACACTATCTATTTTGGATAAATCTACAAATAGTTCGTACACTAATTTTCTCGTTTTTGAGAATACTGGAGATATTGGCAATGAATATATCTATAAAATGCCAAAAGGAGAGAAAGCAATTTTATCTTCGGCAGGAAGTGCAAAAGTAGAGATTGTTACTGATGCTGTAGCGTACGGGGAAGTGCTTTTAACCCAACAAATGATCATTCCTGAATCAGCTGATGAAAGCTTATTGGAGGAACAACAGGGATTGATTGAATTTCGAGAACGGAATGCGGAACGTTCGAAAAAGTTGAAAACATTGGAGTTAAAAACAAAAATAAGATTAGAACGCGATAGTAATCAACTTTTGTTTGAAACTTCCTTTGATAATCAAATGAAGGATCACCGATTGCGTGTTCTTTTTCCGACGGGAATTCATGTGACAGAGCACGAAGCAGACAGTATTTTTGAAGTGGTGAAAAGACCGAACCAAGTGAATGCAAGCTGGGAAAATCCAACGAATCCGCAGCATCAGCATGCCTTTGTTAATTTAAATGATGGACTTCGCGGTATAACGATTGCGAATTATGGATTAAATGAGTATGAAATAATCGATGATGTTATCGCGGTAACGCTGATGCGAGCGGTTGGAGAATTGGGGGATTGGGGGTATTTCCCGACACCAGAAGCCCAGTGTTTGGGAGAGCAGAAAGTGAAATTTGCAGTAGGCTTTCACGGTAGTATGGATAAACTAGAATCCTATCATACAGCTATTAACTTTCAAATTCCTTTTTCTGGTGTCCAATCAGATATCCATCAAGGGGATTATCCTGCAGAATATGAGTTTATTCAATTAGAAGGGAATGCCTTCCGATTAACAGCGTTCAAGCAGAGGGAAAATAGTACTGAAATAGTTCTGCGTGGCTATAATTTAACAACTGAAAAACAGCCTTTATCTGTAGTCTATAAAGGGAAAAGTCCGAAAAGAGGAAATTTATTAGAGGAAATAGAGAAAGAAGTATTTGATTCCAAGCAAATAACGGAAGCGGAAATTTGTACATTTATCTGGGAATGAAAGTGCAAGGAGTGTTTTACCGTTTGTAATACGGGAAACACTCCTTTTTTATTTTGTTTTTTTAGAGAAATAATTTCCCTTTGTTTGAAGTCTACAAAAATTAGGTCAAGCAATTATTCTAGACTTTTCCATTTAAAGTAATTATATTATATTACATCTGGTCTCTAGGGAGGGATGTTAAGTAAATGAAGAACAAAACAGATTTTCTCATCTTGTTATTGGCAGTAAGCTGTGGAGCTTTAGTCGCTAATATTTATTATACCCAGCCGATTATTCAATTTATTTCTGATGATTTACATATTCCGTCAAATGTATCTGGACTGTTAACTACTTTAACGCAAATTGGATATGGGGCTGGATTATTTTTCTTAGTGCCTATGGCAGACCTGTATAAAAGTAAGCAAATAATTATTTTATTATTGGGTGTGACAATTCTTTCTTTGGTAGGTGCTTTATTTTCGACAAGTGGTATGCTTTTTTTGTTCGTTGTCACTATCATCGGTATTGGTGCAAGTGCTGCCCAAATGTTGGTGCCGTTAACGATGAAAATTGTATCTAAAGAACAAGTGGGGAATTATATTGGAAAAGTGATGAGCGGTCTTTTGATTGGAATTATGGTGGCACGGCCCTTTTCTATCGCCGTTACGGATTGGTTGGGCTGGCGAATGGTATTTCTTTTTTCGTTATTTTTCCTAGTTTCTATATTGCTATTATTATTAAAATTCTTACCGGATTTTGAAGTAGAATCTAACCTTGGTATAACCTATCCAGCTTTATTGCGTTCGATGGTAAGGGTTCTGAAAGAAACGCAGCCTTTACAACAAAGAGCATTTTATCATGCTTGTATTTTTGCTACTTTTAGTCTGTATTGGACGGTTATGCCGATTCTATTAAGATCCGAATCTTTGCATTTCTCTAATAATGAAATTGCGCTAATAGGCTTTGTTGCCATTGCTGGTGCATTACTTACCCCATATATTGGGGAGTTGGCAGATAAAGGATATATTTTTTTCATGACAAATGTATCAATGGGATTAGTAATCTTATCTATCTTTCTCTTATTTTTTGTAAGGGATCACTCTGTTATAAGCATTGCCCTTATTGTAATCTCTGGGCTTGTCTTAGATATCGGTGTAGCAGGAAATATGCTATTAGGCCAAAAGGTGATTTTTAGCTTAAACCCGGCTATTAGAAATAGATTAAATGGGCTGTATATGACTATTTTCTTCTTAGGAGGAGCTTTTGGTTCTTGGATAGGAAGCTATAGTTATTATCAATTCAGTCCGGAGACAGCTTTATTGTTTGCGATTATTTTTCCGCTCCTTGCTCTCATTGTTCATATTCGGAAAGGAACCCGAGCTTTTACGAAAGCAATTGGGTAACCTTCAAGCCACCTTTTTATTAAAGAGCTTGACCTGTTTTCGATGGTCAAGTTTTTTTATGAACTTTTTCTTTCCTTATCCAAATTATGTGAAGTTTATAAACCTTTTGAAACAATCTTTGTGAATTTTTATCATATATTTTCAAAAAAATGGTACATTAGCGCTATAATAATTGTAATATCAATACATAGAGAAATGGAAATAACAGGAGAGAAGGGAGATAAAATGGTAGGTGAAAGAATAAGACAACTGCGCATACATAAACAGCTGACGCAAAAGGAATTAACGGAAGGAATATGTTCTATCACTTATTTAAGTAGGATTGAAAATGGGCAAATTAATCCATCAGCAGAATTTTTAAGAAAAGTGTCAAAAAGACTAGGTTATGATTTAACGGAATTAAGTATTCCGAATAGAGATGAAAAAACATTCGAAATTGTGGAAAACTATAAACAAAGCGGAAAAATATCGGAGGAAGATCTCTCCTATTTACATATCCAAACATTAGAGTTAAATTCCACAAAAATTAATCTTCATCTCTATGGAGTTCTATTAAGGTACTATACGTCTAAAGGAGAAATAGAGCAGGCAAGAAGTATTTATAACTTATCCAAACGATTTATTTCAGGAGAAATAAGTGAGGGATTAGAGGAAGAATATTATTATTATTTTCTGGCGTGTGGTAACTTTTTTTATTATCTTCAGGATTTTAATTATTCAGTTCATTATTATACAAAAGCAGATCATCTATTAAAAGATAGGGATAGTCTGGATGCTGCGAAACTATATTATAATCTTAGTTTAATAAAGCAAAGAACTCACGCTAATCAAGAGATTAGTATGTATTACTCTAATAAAGCCTATGAAATATTTGAAAAAAATGAGGAAAAAGAATATATCATTACTGCATTAATTACTTTGGGCGTTCAATATCAACTAAATAATGATTTAGATAATTCAATGGAATGTTTAAAAAAAGCAGAGCGTATTATCATAGAAATGAAAGAACATGAAAAACTTACTAGCTTCAAAGGAATGATACAGCATAATATCGGGAGAGTCTATGAAAGGAAAAAAGAATATTCGTCTGCGATTAACTATTATTTAAATAGTATTAATATTTTTGAAGACCCTTCATTAGATATACAAATTGTTCACCCACTAAGAAGATTAGTAGAAATATATATTGAACTAAAAGATTGGGTACTAGTGGATAAGTATTTGGAAAAAGCATTAGCGATTACAGAGAAATCTCAGCTTAAGCATGACAATATTTTATTATGTTTATTAAGGTTATCAGTGAAGAAATTACAGGGAAATGAAAGCCTATATGAAAAAGGAATGCAAAAAATGCTAGATTCTGCTATTCATTTAAATCAAGGAATTTTAATTAAAAGAATTACCAAAGAGCTGGGTAATCATTATTATGATAAGAAAGCATATAAAAAGGCTGCCGACTATTTAATGAAGGCGCTTGAATATGAGGAATGATTTAGTAGATAAGTAGTAAAATTGCAGGTGAAAATTACTTATTAAATGCTAGAAAAAATAGTAGAATTTTACCTATTTTTATAAATAGACTATTTGAGATAAAATTTCATTAACAAATAGATAAAAGAATAGGAGTGTTTCTAAAAATGAAAAAAATGATAGTTTCTGTAGTAGTCCTCGTCACTTTAACATTGGGAGTAAATCTTGGCAATGCATTAGCAGGACATGAATGCCAGCCAGGAGCGCTTAGTATTGGAAATCTAGAAACGGAGTAATAGTGAATGGTGGAGATGAATAATCAGTTGATGCAACGAATTTTTGAAACATATCAAGATCAAATGAACCGTGATTATTTACAGCCATCAACGTCTCATATTATTGCTTGCTCGATTGAAAAAAATCAAAAAAAAACATTGCGACCAAGAGAATGTCTTTTTCATAAAAATACGTTAGCACAAATTTTATTTGAGGTAATAAATAAATTCGAGCCAGAATTTATTAAGGATATTTCCCCTGTAATCTTAAAATTGGATGAAAATGTAGTTATGGGAATTCCTTATAACGGTGTTTATAAGCTGGATTCTGAAAATGAGATTTTTGTACAACTAGATACAATAAATTGTAAACAATATAATGATATTGCAATACACCAGAAACAACTAGGAATACATTCAAATTTAGGAATATCCTATAAACTTTTAAAACAAGACAAAGAGACATTGGACACCTTAATAAAAGTAATGAAGAAATTGAACTATTATCTAACTATTCATGGGGGAGTTGAGTCAACAATAGCAATAGCTGACTTTATCTCAGAACATCAAGAAAAGAAGTTATTGTTCCCCCCTTATCTTTTTATTCAATGGTTATACCCTACAGCTAGCTTTGGAGATACTCTCATCTCGTAACGTAGAATTCAATTTTAAAAGTAATCTTAAAGGCGAGTTTGCAATATAGGCATATCGCCTTTTTACTTTGGAGGATATTATGAAAAAGAAACTTGGTATAGCTCTGCTTATAATTATCGTTCTAATGATTACTGTAACTACTAAAATTGGCCATTCGGAAAATGAACTTACCATTGCTACTGTCAATCAGCCTGATTTTTTAAAGGATAAACAAGCGGTAGTCTATCTGTCGACAACAGCTGATCAAGATATGAATAATAAAGGGATTAGTTATGCAGTTTTTATCAATGACCAAGGAAGAGCAAGTGGCTTTCAAATGGATGGCTTAGAATTAGGAAGTATGGCAATAAGTGATAAACAACTGTTATTAGAAGACAAGCATACAATGAGATTGATTGGAGAAAAGAATGCTGTAATCGATAGGAAATATCAACATACAGGAGAACGAACAGGTTATTTAGCAAAACAGGATATCTTTTTCTCTATTTATAATTCCGGCGCTAATAGCACAGATGGGTATAATTCTAATATTTATTGGGGGAATGACGAAGGATTTCGAGGAGGGAATCTTCCTTATTTTATATTGTCATCTGGTTCAACAGAGGCAGAAATTTTTCTTTTAACAGCTGATATAGAAAAAAATGAATATATGTTACGGAAAGTGATTTTGGAAAATAATCAATTAGAAAAAAATGATATAAAAAGATTAGAAATGAAGAAAGGATATGAGTATACAGCATTAGCGCCTATCTTGAGTGATAATCTTCATTATTATATATTGCTTTCTGAAGTTTCAAATGATAATAGAGAAAATACCGTTTTATTTCTACTTAATAAGAAAACATTGGAACAAACGAAAGTGGAGTTAAATACGGGGTACATGACAAATGATCCAGCAGCTTTTTCACTTAATTCTAAAAATGGCGCTTATTTGTGGAGAGATGTCTTTTTCTATGTAAATGGCATAGGGGAAGTATTTGCTGTAAGTAAAGATGGACAAGAACAGAATAAATTCCTGCTTGAGGATTTTCCGCAAGATGGAATCAGGCATAATGAAGAAGTTTATTTTGCAGGTGATCATTTGTTTGTCTTAAGACATGATGATTCCAAAAAAGATAAGTACTATCTGGAAAGTTATTCTTTGGAAAATGGAGAGAAGGTAGAAGAGCAAGTGATAGAAGGATTAGACAAAATCCTATCATCTGTAAAAGGAACCTCTCTTTATTCTTATGATTTTAAAATGTTGAATTAAAGCATAAGGAAATCCTTATGCTTTTTCTAATATGGCAGGTTTTAAAACGGATTCACTTTAATAGAATCCGAACATAGTAGCTAGTCATCTCTGTATTTCTATCTCATTTTCACGTATACTAGGAAAAACTAGACGTGTTGGAGGTTGAATAGTGGATTTACATGATTTTATATTAATTGTTAAGTATTTTATATTAGGCGCAATCCAAGGGATTGCTGAGCCAATCCCGATTTCTTCAAGTGGTCATTTGATTATCGGTCAAAGGTTACTTGGAATTGAGCAGAGAGGATTATCATTTGAGATTATTACGAACACGGCGTCTTTAATTGCGATTGTCTTCCTTTATCGGAAGGATATAAAGCAACTAATAACGCATAGTTTCTTGTATATAAAAACTCGAAAGGAAAGTTATCGAGCCGATTTCCGATTCTCCCTTTATGTTATTATTGGAACCATTCCAGCTGGTGTCGTTGGTGTACTTTTTGGTGATTATATTGCTGATTATTTTACCTCCTTTTATACTATTTCCATTACGCTACTAATTACAGGTGTTGCTTTATGGATCATTAGAAATATGCGAGGTGTAAAAAGAGATGGCGATTTATCTTTGAAAGATGCCATTATTGTTGGATGTGCCCAAGTGATTGCTCTTATACCAGGTATCAGCCGCTCAGGATCGACTGTTATAGCATCAATTGGATTGGGAATGAAACAAAGCACGGCATTACGTTTTTCCTTTATGCTTTACATCCCTGTAAGTGTTGGAGGAGCAATTCTTGGAGTAACTGATATGATTAACAGCCCTGATATGAAAACTTTGGCATTGCCTTATTTCATTGCTTTTATCACAGCTTTAGTTTTCACATATTTCTCTATGAAATGGCTAATGGGTATTATGGAAAAAGGAAACTTAAAATATTTTGCTTATTACTGCTTTATCGTTGGTTCGATACTGTTGGTGGTTGCTTATTTCCTTTAAACGTTTAGAAAATATTAGATTGCTAGAGGAGTACAATAGGATAGCTATTGTGCTTTTTTAGTGCCAATAAACGATTACTGCTAAGAAAAATCTTATAAGAGAAAATTAACTGTAATCGACGATGATTAAAAAGCTCTTATATTCGTTTAAAAATTTTTTAGTACATAACAAAACAGGAGAATCCGCTTCAATAGGGACATAAAATTAAACATAATTTTGTAATTGTGTATCCGTTTTCAATTGGATAAGATATTACCATAGAGTTAAGAAAAGAGGTGAAGTAATTTGTGAGTCAGGTCATAAATGAGCGTCATCAAAATATTCTTACTATCTTACGAAAGGAGAAGCGGTACGTGACAGCTGCCGAGTTAGCAGCCTCACTAAAAGTTTCGAAAAAAACGATATATAGAGATATCCAACAAATAATAGAAGCCAATTTAATGCCGTTTCGAATCATTAAAAAGGAGAGTTTTGGTTATTATTTAGAAAAAATCGAGGAAACCCTTGAAAGTAAAACGATAGTATTTGACTCACCAGATGAACGACGTTTAAATCTATTATTATACCTTCTATCGATTGCACCCTGTAAGACCTCAATTCAGAAAATAGCAGAAAAGTACATCGTAAGCCAAAGTTCTATCCTCAATGATTTTAAACATATTGAAAAAGAATTAAAGTTCTATAACTTAAGGTTAGTAAGAACAAATGAAGGAACTTTTTTAAGGGGAGATAAACTATCCATTTATCGTTTGATGGCAGTGATTATCGAGAATTACTTAACTCAAATGGGAGATCCTTTCAGTCAATATGATATTCCTGATTCCATTAAAAAAGTGAAAGTAAAAAATAGTAATTTATTAAAAATTAAGAAATTGCTCCATGAAATTCAAGTGAAACACGATCTAAGTTTAGATCAACCATATTATTTAACATTATTTTGTTCTCTTCTTTCCATAATAGAAAAACAATATAATAAGCTTTCGTTAGATGAAGAAAAAGTATTTGAAGAGATAGATAACAGTTCTAATATTTACTGTATATGTAAAGATTTAATTGATGAATTGGAAAAACAGTTTTCTATTCCATTAAAGTCATTTGATATCTCTTCTCTCTATTATATTTTGAAAGCGTATAAACTTAATTCTCGATTTTTATTGAATCAAGATACTGAGCAGTATAAGAATGAACAGGTGATTCTTTTAACTAATAGATTAATAGCAAGAGTTACAGAAAATAGCGGGTATCGGTTTGATACAGATGATGAGTTATTAGAAAGATTAACCTTGCATATGCACGCGATGATATATCGATTAAGTCATCGAATCTATATAATTAATCCAATTATAAAGTCCATAAAAGCGAACTTTGCCAATATATTTAGCTTAGTGAAGGTTAGCGTAAAACAGTTAATAGAAGAGGGGCATTGTGAAAAGTATATAACAGATGAAGAAATTGGTTATATGACTTTATATTTTCAAATTTCATATGATGATCATTTTGCTAATCAAATTCCTATATTAATTGAATGTACAAGTGGGATTGGCACTTCTCATTTGTTAAGTGAAAAAATAAGAAGAACTTTTCCTAATATCCATATAAAGAAAATAATTGCTCAGCAACGAATAAAACACACTGATTACGAAGATATAGAACTAGTAATTTCTACTGTGAAAACACATAGTATCATTGGTAAGCCTACTATACTTGTGAGCCCAATTTTAAACCAAGAGGATAAATTTAAAATAGACCAATTTATTAAGGACTACTACAATCAACAGCCTATAATCGATGAAAAATGAACAGATAGGAGAGTGTAAAGTGAACATGAGAATAGAAGAATTAGATTTTAATAAGGTCGTAACCGAAGACCTTATAGAGTTAAATTTACAAGGCACTACAAAGGAAGAAGTACTTAATGAGTTAACCAACTTATTATTTAAAAATGGTTGTATTTCAAATAAGGAGGGATTTATAAGGGATGTGATGTTTCGCGAAAACGAAGGTGTTACAGGTCTAGAAAAGGGGGTAGCCATCCCCCATGGGAAATCGAAGCATGTATTAAAGACTTCTATTGCAATTGGGAGAACAAATAAATTTGTAGAATGGGAATCACTAGACGGGAATCCTATTAATATTATTATCTTATTTGCAGTTAAAGATACTGATAAAACAACTATCCATATTAAATTATTACAAAAAGTTGCTGTCTTATTAGCAGATGAAGAGACAATTAGTAAGTTCCAAACACTTCAAACAAAGAAAGAGTTTTTAAAGATATTAACTGAAAAAGATTAAGGTGAATCTTACTGAAAACTTATTAATTTGGAGGGAATTGTTATGAATATTGTTGGTATTTCAGCGTGTACTTCTGGAATTGCTCATACTTATATTGCAAAAGAAAAATTGATTAAAGCTGGTCAAGAACTAGGACATAAGGTTCGTATTGAAACACAGGGAACGATTGGAATTGAGGATGAATTAACGGCTAAAGAGATAGCGGAAGCAGATTTGGTCATAATTGCGGCAGATATTAAGGTAAGTGGTAAAGAACGTTTTTTAGGCAAAAAAATTGTAGAGGTACCAACGCATATTGCGATAAAGGCTCCGAAACAACTTTATCAAAAGATTGACGCTGAGTTAAATAAACAGTGAGGAGGTTTAATATATGCTAAAGAAAATGCAAATAAAAAAGCATGCTTTAACAGCTATTAGTTACATGCTGCCACTTGTTGTAGCATCAGGACTTCTAATTGCGATTGGCAATCTTACTGGTGGTTCAGTTATTGAAGATTATAAAACTTCATTCGATATTCCATCGGCACTTGTTTCGTTAGGAGTGCTTGGAATGGGCTTATTAGCACCAGTTATTTCGGGAGCAATAGCGTATTCGATAGCAGATCGCCCAGGTATTGCTCCCGGACTATTAATGGGATTAATAGCAAATGCAATTGGAGCAGGATTTTTAGGTGGGATGCTAGGTGGATTTATTGTCGGTTACTTTGTCTTATTTTTAAGAAAGAAATTAAAAGTACCAAAGTGGGCAGAGGGTTTAATGCCAATGATGATTATACCTTTAATTTCTAGTTTAGTTATCGGATTACTTATGTTTTTTGTGCTTGGAGTTCCGATTGTTTGGGCAACAGAAGGATTAACCTCCTTTTTAACAAGTATGCAAGGTTCCATGCGATTTGTATTTGGTGCGATTTTAGGGGGAATGGCAGCATTCGATTTTGGTGGACCAGTTAATAAAGTAGCTTCTTTGTTTGCAGATGGTTTGCTATTAGAAGGCATATACGAGCCAGAGGCTGTAAAAATATTAGCATCAATGGTTCCTCCATTTGGTGTGGCTATCTCATGGGGACTTTCGAAATTATTCCGTAAGAAAAGATATACAAAATCAGAAGAAGATAATATTAAAATTGCTCTCCCAATGGGAATATGCATGATTACGGAAGGAGTTATTCCTATTGCAGCGGTTGATATTGTAAGAGTTGTTGCTTCCTGCACAATTGGAGCAGCAATCGGAGGCGGGTTTTCTATGATGTGGGGAGTGGGATCTCCTGTACCATCGGGAGGGATGTTTATTGTTCCTGCAATGACACATCCAATTCTATTTTGCCTGGCATTACTCATCGGCTCATTCATTACAGGAATTATGCTATTTTTATGGAAAAAGGAACCTGTTGCAGAAATAGAAGAAACATCTAGTGAAGAGGAAGAAGTAGATTTATCAGATATTAAAATTTCATTTTAAAGAGGAATGTAAAAAATTCTATTTTTGATAGAGAAGTATTAAAGGAGGAAAAACGGAATGTATGTTTCAATGAAGGGCATGCTTGCTCGGGCCAATCAGGGAAATTACGCAGTAATGGCAATTAATTGCTTTAACTTGGAAACAGCAAAGGCAGTGATTGGAGCAGCACAAGAATTAAAAGCACCTATTATTATTGATTTATTACAAGACCATTTAATTCAGCATTTGGGAAGTAAACTGCTGACACGACCCATTATAGATATGGCAAATGCAGCAAGTGTAGAAGTTGCCATTAATTTAGACCATGGGCAGGATATTGGGTTTGTGAAGAGATGTTTAAAAGATGGGTTTTCTAGTGTAATGATGGATGCCTCTGCTTATCCAATTGATGACAATATTAGAATAACAAAAGAAATGGTAGAATTCGCACAAATATATGATGCAAGTGTGGAAGGAGAAATAGGCAATATTGGTTCTATTTCTAGTAATCATATGACGGATGATGAAATGTATACCAATCCTGATTTAGCGATTAAATATGCTAAAGAAACAAATGTTGATGCACTGGCTATTTCTTACGGTTCCAGTCATGGGGATTACCCAGATGGTTATGTTCCAGCTTTCCGTTTTGATATTTTAGAAAAAATTAAAGGGGAAACTGGTATCCCTCTTGTGTTGCACGGCGGTTCCGGATGTGGGGAGGAAAACATAAAAAAATCTATTTCACTTGGTATTAATAAGATTAATGTAGGTTCTGATTTTTTTAAAGCACAGTTAAATAGTATAAAAGAAAACTTGAATTCTAATGAACTGGATTACTTTGATATTATTCATCAAACCATCACGGCAGGAAAAGCGTTAGTTCAATATTATATTGAATTGGCAGGCTCTAAAGGAAAGTCTTTATAAATTTAAGGAAAAGAGGAGTATATTATGTTATTAAATATGAAGCAATTATTAGAAGTGGCACAAAAGCATCAATTCGCAGTAGGAGCATTTAATGTAGCGGATAGTAACTTTCTTAGAGTTGTAGTAGAAGAAGCGGAGAATAATAATTCACCAGCTATTATTGCTGTCCATCCAACTGAATTAGACTTTGTAAAGGATGATTTTTTTTCCTATGTGCAATCAAGAATAAAAAATAGTCATGTTCCGTTTGTGTTGCATTTAGATCATGGTGGGAATCTGGAAGATATTATGCGAGCGATTCATGTAGGATTTAGTTCTGTAATGATCGATGGTTCATTACTCCCACTAGAAGAAAACATCCAGTTGACGAAACAAATAGTGGAAGTTAGTCATGCGCTAGGAGTATCAGTTGAAGGAGAATTAGGAACAATTGGTAATACAGGCACATCTGTTGAAGGAGGGGTATCAGAAGTAATTTATACAAGACCAGAAGATGCCCAAGAATTTGTAGAAAGAACTGGTGTCGATACGTTGGCTATTGCGATTGGAACATGTCACGGTATTTATCCAAAAGATAGGAAGCCAAAGCTTAGAATAGATATTTTAAAGGAAATTAAAGAAACGGTCGATATTTCGTTAGTATTGCATGGTGGCTCGGCTAATCCAGATGAAGAGATTGCAGAGGCTGTTCAAATTGGTATACAAAAAGTGAATATCTCTTCGGATTATAAATACGCTTTTTATAAAAAATGCCGTGAAATTTTGGCGGCAACAGAGCTGTGGGATCCAAACGCTATTTATCCAGCGTGCATTGATGCAGCCAAAGAGATAGTAAAATATAAAATGAATTTATTTCAATCTATTGGAAAGGCAGAAATTTACAGAGCAGAAAATGTAACTGCATGGCGTAAGGAATTAGTATAAGTAGAAAGAAAGAGAGGGAGTAAATCCTCTCTTTTTTTGCATTACTAAACTTCAAATAAATCCTTCTCATTCGTCCCCAAAAAATAGTTATAAAATGATAATATTTAGCTTTTTCGATCAATTTCCTTATAATATAGTTAAATAGAAGGAGGATAAAAGAAATACTTCCATATATTGCTTGGCTACAAACTGTTTGTAATTTACAAATTTTATGCTATCTTACAATAAAGAATTGGAAATGGTGTAAGAAGAGGAGGAAAAAAGTGAGCGGGTTTAAGGATTTTATGCAGAAATTTAAAAAGGATGAAAAAAATCATCCGGATTTTACTAATTATGACCATGCATCTACCCTTAATGCTGATACTTTTAGAGCTCTTTATGATAATCATCCAGATGCTGTATTTATGTTAGATGTTAATGGAAATGTCCTTGATTATAATAATTCAGTCAAAAGAATCTTTGGATACAATGATAAAGAGCTTTCGGAAAGTTTTCTTCCTTTTTTTGAGAAAAAAGATTTGGAGAAGAGAAAAAATAATTTTGACGGTGCTCTAAAAGGGACTGCGCAAAACTATCAAGCCGTTGTATTTCAAAAAAATGGTGAACCCATTGATGTCGATATAACCTATATACCGATGATAGATAAGGATAGAGAAGTAATAGCTATTTATGGCATGGCTAAAGATGTTACGCTGTATAAAAATAGCAAACTTGAGCTTATAAAGATAAAAGATAATCTAGAATTATCTCAACAAGTTGCCAATTTTGGAAGTTGGGAATATGACATACTAAACGATGAATGGTATTGGTCGAAGCAACAATATAAGATATATGGCCTAAAACCAGATGAAATGGTTCTAACCCTCGGAAAAATTTTGCAATTTATACATCCCGAAGATCGTAAAAAGGTCGAACAAACATATCGAAACGCAATGAAGATAAGGCAGATTTTAAGCAGGAATACCGCATTCAGCGAAAAGATGGGTCTATTCGCTATGTAGTTGAGCAAGCCAAATTAATTATAGATCAGAAAGTAGATACTATTAGATTTATTGGTACGATTAAAGATGTATCATTGAGGAAAATTGCAGAGAATAGGCTTAAAGAAAGTGAACAAAGATATAAAAATATTTTTGATAATTTGGAAGTTGGTATTTGGTCTATTGATGTAAAGAAAGATAAACGTATATTATCATCACCAGGTATGGAACGAGTATTAGGTTATCCATTAGAAGAAATAAATGGTCTTGAATTTTATATGTCTATTATTCATCCTGAGGATTTACATTTATTTAGACAGCACCATCAAGATTTAATCAATAAAGGGATTGCTTTAAAACTAAATTACCGGATTTTTCAAAAAAATGGTACGATGAGATGGATTCAGGACCAAGCCATACCAATATTTAATGAGAATGGAGATCTGATTAGATTAGACGGAATATTTACTGATATAACTGAATATCGAGAAGCGGAAGAAACCATTAAACAGCTTGCTTATTATGATTATTTAACAAATATCCCAAACAGACGAATGTTTGACAAAAAGCTTTATTCCTTAATAAAAGAATCTACAACAAGTAATAGAACCTTTTCTCTTTTAAACATAGATTTAGACGCATTTAAAAATATAAATAGCTCGTTAGGAAATGGGATTGGTGATCAATTATTACAAGGATTTGTTAAAAGAATTCAAAGTATATTAAAAGAGCCTGCATTCTTTGCAAGAACTGGAAGTGATGAATTTAGTATCATAACCCCATCTTCAGATTGTCCAGTCGAGTTAGCAAAAGATATCATTAATGGGCTTCAGCAACCATTTATTATTGATCGTTATGAGTTATATATCACAGCAAGCATCGGAATTAGTTCTTTCCCGACGAATGGCAAAACTTCAGAAGAACTACAAAAAAATGCCAATGCTGCTTTATCTCGTGCAAAAGAAAATGGGAAAAATAATGTGCAAATCTATTCTTCTTCCCTAAATATTGAATCTTTTAAGCTTTTTACGATGGAGAGAGATTTACGAAAGGCAATAAAGAATAAAGAGTTCTTCGTTTATTTCCAACCAAAAGTGCATGCAATGACCAATAAAATAATAGGTGCAGAAGCATTAATTCGTTGGAAACATCCAGAATGGGGAATGGTTTCACCGAAGGATTTCATCTCTATTGCAGAAGAAAATGGTTTCATCATTGAAATTGGGGAATGGGTTTTAAAGCAGGTTAGTGCATATTTGAAGGAATGGGAACACAGTGGTTTTCCATTGGTACCGATTTCTGTAAATATATCACCAAAAAGCTTTTTACAGAAGGATTGGACAACAAGTGTTTTAACTATAATCAAAGAAACCAAGGTGAATCCTTCTTTATTGGAATTTGAAATAACTGAAACTACTTTGCTTCATCATAATGAAACAGTACAAAATTCGGTTGATTTCCTGAAACAAGTGGGCATAAAAGTGTCTCTAGATGATTTTGGAACAGGCTATTCTTCTTTAACACATCTAGAAAGATATCCAATTGATACAATTAAAATTGATAAATCTTTCATTGGAAAAGAATTAAATGAACGTTCTGAAATGATTATTAAGTCTACCATATTTCTTGCAAAAGGCTTAAATATGACAGTTGTAGCAGAAGGCGTAGAGACTATGGAGCAATTAGATTTTTTACAGCGTCATAATTGTGACGTAATCCAAGGTTATCTATTTAGTAAGCCGGTTTCTGAACCCGAATTTAAGGGGTTACTTAAACAAAAAGTTCTATATCCAGCCAATCCGGATGAATTGGCTAATATTAAAAATAGAAGAAAATACAATCGTCTCCATTTAACGTTTCCACTAAGTGCGCAAATGACACTAATCTCGATAAATGGACGTAAGGTTGATCTTGGGAAAACAGAAGTATTGGTTAAAGATATTGGTTTTGGGGGCATTAAAATAGTATCAACTTTAGAACTTCCAGTCAGATCTGATTTTATTTTGCAGTTTGATGCAATGATAATGCATCAACAAGTAACATTAAATGGAGTAATTGTTTGGAAGCAGGAGGATAATGATGTCTACCAATATGGAATTAATTTTGATGTGAAACCAGAAGAAAAAGAAGATTTAATCCAATTGTTAAATAATTTTTCCAGTCAATTGCAAAAGACACCTTTAGTTGATGGATGTCATTTTATTCAAGAAAATGAAATAACGTATTTGAAGAGATAGGATAGGGGAATAAAGCCTATTTCGAGTTCAAAAGGTAACAGAAGAGGATAGTTTCTGTTACCTTATTTATCTTACTTTTAATGGCAGTAAGTCCCCCAGTTCAAGATGGAAACCCTCCAGTAAAGGTCTGATAAATGTAACTCCATCAGTGGGGATAAGGAAAAATCCCCACTGATGGAAGTTTTCTTTATTTTTAAAGCCATCATAGAAAAAAATATATTTATTTTTTAAACAGTACCTTGCAATGAACAATACTAAGGTGTTATATTATTAGCAAGAAGTATTAGTTATACGACGGTACTATTTATTATAAGGTACTGTATGATAAATATAGGTAGGTGGAAAAGGTGAATGTACAGTTTAAAAAAGGAGTATTAGAGTTGTGTGTACTTGTCCTTTTAGATAAAAAGGATCGGTATGGTTATGAACTCGTTCAAAAGATATCAAATCAAATAGAAATTTCTGAGGGGTCTGTTTATCCGCTTTTAAGAAGGTTAACAAAGGAAGAGTATTTTACGACCTACTTACAAGAGTCTACAGAAGGTCCTTCACGTAAATACTATAAGTTAACGGATAAAGGAAGAACTTATCTTTATGAACTTATTGCGGAGTGGAATGAATTTTCTAATGGCGTGAATCATTTAATAAAAGAAGGTGTGAATAATGACTAAAGATCAATTTTTAAAACAGTTACGAGCTGGATTACAAAAGCTTCCGATAGAAGAGCAACAGGATATATTGCATGATTATGAAGAGCATTTCTTCAATGGATTGGAAGAGGGAAAAACAGAAGCGGAAATTGCTGCTTCATTAGGTTCTCCACAACAAATCGCTAAGGAGTTATTGGCTACTTACCATCTCGAAAAGGTAGAGAATACAATTTCAACAGGAAATATTTTTCGCGCTATATGGGCAGTGATCGGTTTAGGATTTTTTAATATTGTCATCGTTCTTGGCCCGTTTATTGCATTAGCAGCACTTATTGTATCCGGATGGATTGTCGGAGCTTCTTTCCTTCTTTCTCCATTACTTGTCGTTGTGGATAGCATATTACAGCCAAGTGGATTTGCATTTTTCCAATTGTTTATGTCCATTTTACTTGTAGGATTGGGAATTTTCATCGTGATTGCTATGTATTATATTACCAAACTTTCCATGAATGGATTCGTCAAGTACTTAAAGTTCAATGCTAAATTGGTGAAGGGTGGCTTAAAGAATGATTAATTTGAAAAAATTTATGATAATCGGAATTGTTCTAATTATAATCGGTGCGATAGGTAGTTTGCTTACATTTCGTAATCATGGAATAGACATCTCAGAGGAAAAAGTGTTTAAGCAAAGCAACATTACGACTATAGAATTAGAGTCAAATAATGCAGGAATCGAAATAATCCCAACAAAAGATACAGAAACAAAAGTGGAGTTATTTGGAAAAGGTTCTAAGGAAACAATACCAAATTTCACTGCGAAGGTAGAAGGGGAAACACTTGTTGTAAAATGGGAAGAAAGACAGTTCGGTATTATTAACCTTGATTTTTCTTCGTTGACATTAAAGATTACATTGCCAGAGAAGCAATATGAGTCTATGACAATTAACAATGATAATGGAAAAGTTCATTTAGCAGATCTAAATATTAAGAAGCTAAAAGCAGAAAGTAATAACGGCCGAATCAATATCAAAAATATTCTTTCAGAAAAGGTGGAAGTAAGATCGGATAATGGCAAAGTAAACCTAGAACAAGTAAGTGGCGATATTAAAGGGAAAACCAATAATGGAAGAATTTCTCTGAAAACTGCAACTTTAGATATGCCAATACAGCTAGAAACAGATAATGGCAGCATCGAGATTGAGACAGAGAAGGAACCAACAAATGTAACATTTGATGTTCATGTCGATAACGGTAGCGTCAATATTTTGGATAAGTATAAAGGTAGTACAGTGATTGGAAATGGAGAAAATTTAGTGAAATTGAAAACGAATAATGGAAAGATACAGGTGTTAAATTAGTTGTTCCGTTAATAAAGTTTGTAAGTAGTTCAATCTTAAGCTGCTTATAAACTTTATTTTTTTGTAGATGAAATTGGTATCGCATACAAGCTATATAAAAAATAATTGTCTCCGATATATATATAGTACATTAGAAAAAGGCAATTGCAGCAAAACGTACATAGGGGGATAAAATGAAAATAAAATATCAATTAGCTATTATCTTTTTTGTTTCAATTATTTCTATGCTAGGAATCGGCTTATACAGCAGTAATAGTATGCAATCTTTAATCAACAATAGTAAAGAATTAGAAGATGCAAAAGAAATGCAACGTTTGGTTACGCATTTACAATACCGTATTTCAGGGATTTCTAATGATGAACGTGGCTTTCTTCTTACAGGAGATAATCAATATATCAATGGAATAAATGAGAAAAAATCAGATATCAATGATACATTGAAAACAATGGAGACCTTATCAAATTATCCAATCTATGAAGCAAACATCCAATCCTTTAATTCAAGTTTGCAATCTTATCTGACAATGAGTGATAAAGTATCAGGACTATATGTAGAAAATCCTTCTTCTGCAGAGAATTTGCATTTTGGAGATTTGCGATCGTTACGAAAAGAAGTACTCGATCCGGCTGTTAATCAGTTGGTAGACCATATAAACAAAGATGTAGTAAAGATAGAGGAATCAAGTCAAAAGAATAACGAAATAGCGAAAATAATATTAATAGTAATTATCATTATATCTATTATTATTAGTGTTGTATTAGGACTACTTTTATTAAAGGCAATCATGGGACCATTGAATAAAATAAATAATCAATTGCAAAATATTGCTTCAGGTGAAGGTGATTTAACTCAACGAGTAAAAGTAAATGGGAGAAATGAATTTAGCCATTTAGCAAATTCGTTTAACGCATTTGTTGGTTCTCTTCAAACAATGATTGGCAGTGTAGGACAAACTTCTAAAAATGTCGCGCTTGCATCTGACGAATTAGCTTCCAGTATGGAACAATCAACTGTGGCAGCAGAACAAGTTGCAGATGCTGTTCAATCCATTGCTGAAAATGGAAATAAACAAGACATAATTACACAAAATAGTTTAATAGAGGTTAATAACACCTTAGAGAATATTAAGAATGTAGCAAACACTGCTACACAAGTTGCAAACGAGTCTTTGCTTATTAAAGGAAAAGCAAAAGATGGAGAATTAGCATTAGCAGAAATGCATACACAAATGGAAGCAATTCATGCATCTGTCGATTTGGCAGGGAATGGCTTGCAATCTTTAGTTTTACGTACAAATGAAATTATTGATGTCTTAACTAGCATTGAGGATATTTCCAATCAGACTAATTTGCTGGCATTGAATGCTTCCATTGAAGCAGCAAGAGCTGGAGAGCATGGAAAAGGTTTTGCTATTGTGGCTGAAGAAGTAAGAAAATTATCGGAGATGACAAGTACTTCTGTGAATCAGATTCATACTCTTATAAGCTCCATTCACGACCAATCCAATTCTACGGAAAAAAATATGTCTTTAGTAAAAGATAATGTAGATTCTGGAATAAAATTATCTGATACAACAAATGAACATATAAAAGAAATACTGAATCGCGTGGAAGCGATAGCTGATCATATTAAAAATATGGCAGACACGACACAAGAAATTACTACAGAAGTGCAAGAGGTACAAGAATCTGTTGAGGAAATTGCTCATACTTCTCGTGAAACATTAGAAAGAACAGAAAGTGTAGCTGCAGCAACAGAAGAGCAAACTGCCTCATTCCAAGAAATTTCAAGCTCTGCAATTGCTTTATCAAAAATGTCAGATGAGTTACAGGAATTAGTCTATCGATTTAAAATATAACACTATTAAATCCCTTCTTTTTGAGGGGATTTTTAATTTTAATAAACTGGATTTACTTAGAATAATTTCTCTTAATATAGATAAAATGTGAACTAACTGATAATTAAATATGAGTATTTTATGACATTTGTAGTTTGTTTAAAGGCCATTCATTATAATATAACTAACTTATAGTTTAGTAGATATAGAGGGAAAGTAACTAAGCGGATTATTTCATTAATAATCATTTGAAATTTACAACCTTCTAAAGAAATCGGAGATGAAGATATGGCTAGGTTTTTTAATGGAAAAAAGATTGAGCTTTTAGCACCCTCTGGTACGATGGAAACTTTTAAGGAAGTTGTACAGGCGAATTGTGATGCTATTTATATTGGGGGACAAAAACTTAACATGAGAATGATTAGGAAAGGATATAATTTTTCTAATGAACAAATTTGTGAAGCATTGAACATTTCTCATGAAAATGGCAAAAAGTTATATGTGACAGTCAATAATTTAGTAAGCAATGATGAAATTAACGAAGCAGTCGAATATTTAGATTTTCTCAACAGTATTTCTGTTGATGGAATTATTGTTCAAGATACGGGAATACTTCAAATCTGTCAGGAGCATCACTTTAATCAATTTGAAATTCACTCGTCTGTCATGATGAATGCACATAACCTTGAGTTTGTTAAAGCATTACAGAAATGTGGTGTTTCAAGAGTAGTGCTGCCAAGGGAAATGGACTTAAAAACCGCGAAGCTCATTCAAAACCATTTAAATATAGAAACGGAATATTTTATTCATGGTGATATGTGTACAGTGAATGGTTCTAACTGTTATTATAGTTCGTTTATATGGGGGAATAGCTCAAACTGTGGAAGATGCTTTAAGCCATGTAGGTGGCCATACCGGGTGAAAAAAGATGGTTATGTTTATAAAACAGAATTTCCACTAGCTGCTAAAGATATGTATATGTATGAGCATATACCTGAATTAATTGATGCCTGTGTTACTTCCTTTAAAATAGAAGGAAGAATGAGGGAAACAGACTTTATTGTTGATTTAGTGAATACATATGGAGATGCAATTGATCGCTATTTGGATAATCCATTAGCATTCCAACGTAAACAAGGTGCCGAAGAATTATATAATAATAGAAAGCGTGATTTTACCACAGCCTATGCTTTTTCAGAGCCCGGATTAGATTTTATTAATACTCGTTATGAAGGTACTGGAAAATTTTATTCGACTGGAAAAGTTTTTTCTACCCCAACAGAAGAGCCTAAGCTGACAGATCGGACGATCAGCAAAATGAAAGAAGAGTTTAGTTCTTATAATCTAGAAGCGTCTTCTTCGAAAAAGTTGTCTGTGAAAGTTAATAATTTTGAGCAGGCAAAAGCCTGTGTAGAACTTGGTGTGGAACGAATCTACTTACCAAGTGAGGTTTTATTGCCAGATACTCCTTTAACTAGTGAGCAGTTAAAGCAATTAGTAATCATGAAAAAAGGTACAGAATTATATTTGGATTTGCCACAAATGATGGATGAATTACAATTTGACATCATCGACCAGTATTTAGATAAACATGGCATATACTTTGATGGATTATTGGTTTCCAATTTAGGTGCAATTGCAAAATACGGAACGAATTATAAGGTTATTACAGATTATAATATAAACATTTTTAATGCAAAGGCAATGGGATTTTATGAAAAGCTTGGAGCGAGCGAATTTACAGCTTCTATAGAAATGAAATCAGATCAGTTAGCGGATTTCATAAGTACTGCCAATATGCAGGTTGAACTAATTGTGCATGGTCCTTTAAGAGTGATGTATTTAAATCATAATTTATATAAAAATACAGATTATTTCTCTGCTGAGGAAAAAGAAGATAATTTCTATGTAGATAATCAAATTCTAACGCTATGTACAGATAAAGGAGAAAATCCTGTTTATATTGATCAAAATCGCAAAAACCATTTGTATACATCAAAAGAATTTTGTATGCTACCAATCTTAGAGCATCTTCAATTTGGGGAAAAGCTACGCTATCGGATTGAGGGGCAGACTTATACAACAGAAGAGCTAAAATCTATTATTAAAGTATATCAAGAGGCTCTTGCTTACCCTGTAAGTTGTCAGGAACTATTTGCTTCTATAGCATCTGTAAGAGCAGGATATACTGCTGGGTGCTTAAGTTATAAGAGCACAAAGCAAACTTCTGTATTGCAATAAATAGGATTGTGAGATAGATCACATTTAAAATAGTAAGGAGAGAGTAGGATGAGTTTTATTGGACCAGCAGGTATACTCGCTAAAAGAGCAGAATATTTTTTTCCAGCAACAGGTCATTTTTACAAAAATCCTCCCCAGATTGTAAAAGGATATATGCAATACCTATTTGATGAGCAGAATAAAAGGTATACAGATTTTTATGCAGGGGTTTCCGTCGTAAACTGCGGACATTCCAATCCAGAAATTGCAAAGAAAACGAACGAACAAGTAAATGATCTCCAGCATACGACCACCCTGTATTTAACTCAGCCGATGGTCGAACTTGCAGAAAAGCTCGCCCAAATCTTACCGGGAGATATAACTAGAACTTTTTTTTGTGTAACGGGCTCAGAAGCAAATGAAGGTGCCATGGCATTGGCTAGACTCTTTACGAAAAAACAAGGTTTTATTGCATTAAAAGGGGGACTCCATGGAAGAACACATTTAACTTTAAGTGTGACTGGAATTCCAATGTGGCGCTTAGATAATCAATTAGTGGAAGAGCATATTTATTTTATTGATCGCCCTCATTCTGTAGAAATCAGTACGCAAGAAGCAATGACGCAGTCTTTAGAGCAGCTGGAAATGATTCTAAAAAAGCATGGAGACAACATTGCTGCGATGATTGTGGAGCCTATTCAAGGCAATGGCGGCATTATTATGTACCCAGAAGAATATTTAAAAAAGGTGCAAGAGCTGTTAGCTGCTTATCAAGTGCTGCTTATTGTTGATGAAGTACAGACTAGCTATGGAAGAACGGGGAAAATGTTTGCGGTCGAACATTATGGGGTTGTTCCAGATATTATTGTGACAGCAAAGGCTTTAGGAAATGGCATCCCAATTTCCACTTTCTCGACTCGAAGTGACATTGCAGAGGCATTTACAAAACCATCAGCTTCCACTTTTGGTGGTAATCCAGTGGCAGCACAAACAGCTTTAAATGTTCTTCAATATATGGAAAAAAACAATTTAGTCAAACAAGCACAGGAATTAGGTGATTATTTAAAGAAAAAATTACAACAAATAGATTCCCCGTTCATTCAAGAAATAAGGGGGACAGGGTTAATGATAGGAGTACAAATTCAGTCTCCCGATCCATTAATTACATCAGCAGAACGAACAGATGAAATTTTAGAAAAGGCAAAAGATGCTGGATATTTAATTGGAAAAAATGGGCTAAATAGAGATGTGTTAGCTCTTCAACCACCATTAGTCATAACGAAAGAGGACATTGACAGTTTCCTAGCATGCTTAGAAAAAGTGTTGCAGACAATATAAATAAAAAAGAGGGATTGCTTTTCAGCAGTCCCTCACTTGTGAGCTTGAAAATACAGGCTGTTAGTTAAAAATTGTTAAAAGAAAAGGGTATTCGCCTGAATAAAAAACTGGGATTGTTGGTAGTTATACGTTACTTTTGAAAAGTCAAAGGGCTGTCCATTTGTTAAATGAAAGAGGCTTTCTACTAATAATTTAGGGGAATTCTTTTCCAATCCTAAGTAGGTTGCTTCTTCCTCATTTAACTTATCTACAAGTAAATAAACATCAGAAAAACCAACCTTTAATCCTAAAGCCTCTGTTATATAATGAAAGATAGATTCTGAAACGATTTCTTTATTTAGATAAGTAATGATCGCTTTATTATAATAGGATTCCTCTAAACAAAGGGTTTGCCCATTTATATAGCGAATTCTTTTTACATAATAAACATCTTCGTTTAGGTCCATATTTAAATGGAGAGCGACTTCTTCTGACGGTTTTCTTACCTCTAACTCGATAATTTTCGAAGTAAGTATATAATCCTCTAAATCTTTTTTAAATCCTTGATTAGACAGTAAACTAATATACCCTTTTCTTTTTTGTCTTCTTACAAAAATACCGCTTCCTCTTACTTGAAAAATAATTCCCTTTTTTTCTAGAAGCTCTAAGGTTTTCGTAATCGTGCTTTTACTTACACTGTACTGCTTCATTAATGACTCGATAACAGGCAGCTTACTTCCTTGTTTAAGTTCGTTTTCTTCAATATATTTTTCTATTTCTCCTGCGATTTGCTGGTACTTTAACATATTCATTCCTCGACAATCTAAATGTTATAGCTCGATTATAGCATATAGGATAAAAATGTTAATCTTAATTAGTTGTGTATAAAATAATTATATTGTATTTTTATAATTATACCGGTACAATTATAAAAAGAATAATGTTTATTATTAATAATCGTGGAGATAACAAAATAAATAGGATTACGCTAGATGAGAAGGAGGAAGAAATGTGACTAAAATGCCGAAAGATTTCTTATGGGGTGGAGCGTTAGCGGCACATCAATTTGAAGGTGGATGGAACCAAGGAGGAAAAGGACCAAGTGTTGTAGACGTTATGACAGCAGGTGCCCATGGAGTGCCAAGGAAAATAACAGATACAATGGAAGAAAATCAATTCTATCCGAATCATGAGGCGATAGATTTCTATCATCGCTACAAAGAAGATATTGCCTTGTTTGCAGAAATGGGATTAAAGTGTTTACGAACTTCAATTGGATGGAGCAGAATTTTTCCAAAAGGAGATGAACTAGAACCAAACGAAGAAGGATTACGCTTCTATGATCAAGTGTTTGATGAGTTGTTAAAGTATGGAATCCAGCCTGTTATTACTTTATCTCATTTTGAAATGCCACTACATCTTGCAAGGGAATACGGTGGCTTCAGAAATAGGAAAGTGGTTGATTGTTTCGTACGATTTGCAGAAGCATGTTTCCTGCGCTACAAAGATAAAGTGAAATATTGGATGACCTTTAATGAAATTAATAATCAAATGGATGTATCAAATCCGTTATTCCTATGGACGAATTCTGGCGTAACTGTAAAAGAAGGAGAAAATGCCAAAGAAGTAATGTATCAAACTGCACATCATGAATTAGTAGCTAGTGCGTTGGCTGTGTCAATTGGGAAAAAAATAAATCCTGATTTCCAAATTGGCGCAATGGTTTCTCATATCCCTATTTATCCTTATGCTTCTAATCCAGAAGATGTTATGTTAGCAGAAGAAGAAATGAGACAAAGGTATTTCTTCCCAGATGTACAAGTTCGAGGGGCTTATCCTAACTATGCATTAAAGGAATTTGAGCGAGAAGGATATTCCATTAAAATCGAGCTAGGTGATGAAGAAATTTTACGAAATGGGACGGTTGACTATTTAGGGTTTAGCTATTATATGTCTACTACAGTAAAGAGTGATGTAAAAAATGATAATGCAGGAGATATCGTAAATGGTGCCTTACCAAATGCGGTAGAAAATCCGTATATTAAAGCGAGTGATTGGGGTTGGTCGATTGATCCAACAGGTCTTCGCTATGTGCTAAATCGCTTGTACGATCGCTATCAAATTCCGTTATTTATTGTAGAAAATGGATTTGGTGCTATTGATAAGATTGAAGCAGATGGCTCTATCCATGACAAAGAAAGAATAGATTACTTAAAGGCACATATTGAAGCTTTAGAAAAGGCAGTAACTTACGATGGGGTAGATTTGATTGGATACACGCCATGGGGAATTATTGATATTGTGTCCTTTACAACAGGCGAAATGAAAAAGCGTTATGGCATGATTTATGTGGATCGGGATAATGAAGGAAAAGGATCAATGAATCGTTCAAAAAAAGACTCCTTTTATTGGTATAAAGAAGTTATCCAATCAAATGGAGAAAAATTATAAAGATTGCAAAAGAGGTTGGGACATAACTAAATAGATATGCTGTAAAGACGAACAATCTCTCATTTAGCTAGTAAATAGCGGCTGCTTTCGCATACTTTTTACAAGAGGAAATATAATTAGTTGGGAAAATAGAGTAGCCGGAATACACGAAGACGCCACGGGGATTAGCGAGACAGTCTGAGACCCCGGAGGCTCAGCGCGAGCCCCACGGAAAGCGAAGTGTATTCCGGCTGCGGGGAATCGCACTAAACTTCATGAAAACATCCTTTAAAAAACAAATAAAAAACCAAACAATTATACGGAACTTTCATTAGCATCTTCGTATAATTGTTCGGATTTATCCTTGGCTGGAATAATTATATCCCAGCCCCTTTTCGGTTTCTTATTTTTTTAATAACTTGCCTCAAGTTCATCTATTAAACTACCAACATAAGCAACGGCTTGTTGGATTGGTTCAGGTGTTGACATATCCACATTCGCTAATTTCATTAGATCAAATGGTTTTAACGTGCCTCCAGCTTTTAGAACCTTTAGCCAGCGGTCAACTGCAGGCTGTCCTTCTTCCTCGATCATTTGAGATACGGCAGTAGATGCTGTAAGTCCTGCAGAGTATGTATATGGGTAAAGTCCCATATAATAATGTGGTTGGCGCATCCATGTTAGGCCGGCTGCTTCATCAATCTCCACACTATCTCCCCAAAAAGACTTTAAGACATCCACATTTTGTTCACATAATACCTTAGCTGTAATTGGAGTTCCTTGTTCTGCTAAGTCATAAATTCTTCTTTGTAAGGCTCCTTCTAAAATATGGGTAACGAAATTATGATAATACGTTCCTAAAGATTGAAGAATCACCCATCTTCTTATTTGCTCGTTTGTCGATTTTTTAATAATATACTTGCTTAAAAGCATTTCATTCATAGTTGATGGCGCTTCGATAAAGTAACGAGATGGTCGTGTATTTGAAATAATTTGATTTCTGCCAGCGAGAGCAAAATGTCCAGCATGTCCAAGCTCGTGTGCCAGCGTAAACGTATTGCGCATAGAGTTATGCCATGTCATTAAAATATATGGATGTGCTCCATAAGGGCTGGAGCAGAAGGCACCTGATCGTTTCCCATGGTTATCTGCTAAGTCTACCCAACGATCTTTTAAGCCTTTTTCCATGATTTCCATATATTCTGGTCCCATCACATCAAGTGCCTCTAAAATAAGCTTGGATGCTTCTTCATAGGTGATTTCGGGATCATAGGTAGTATCGAGTGGTGCCTTTAAATCACAATAATGGATGTTTTCTAAACCTAATATCCGTTCTTTTAACTTAGCGTATCTACGCATATGTGGTGCCAATTCTGTGAGGATGGTATCCAGTTGGTTATGATACATTTCTTTCGTAACTTGTTGTTCTTGTAATAGCATATCTGTTACAGATTCATAGTTCCGTAGACGTGATTCGATTACTTGTTTTTTTACCTCTGTTCCATAGATAGCCGCATATGTATTTTTATAGCGATCAAGCCCTTCTGAAAAGGCAGCATATGCTTTTTTTCTTAGTTCTTTATCAGAGGATTCTTCGTATTTTTCAAAGGAATTGAAAGTTAATGGATATTCAGATCCGTCATTTGTTACAAAAGAGGAAAATTTCATATCCGATGTTTTGCTTCTTTGATAAATCATATAAGGAGAATGGTGGATTTCCCCAAAGGCAGCTAATACTTCCTCAGTTTCTGGTGTTAACATATGGGGTTTTGATTCCATTAAGTCTGTTAGTGTTTTGGAAAAAACTTGTAGCTCTTTTTCATCCTGTATGTATATATTTAGTTTTTCGTTTGAGAGAGTAAGAATTTCCGAATCAATAAAGGAAAGACTAGAGCTTACTTTTGCATAGAGGGAAGAAACAATCGCATCGTTCTCTTGATTAACAGGATTAGCTCCATCTGTAGACTGATTAAGGTTTGCATAGATGACAGCTCTCGCCAATCTTTCGGTTAGTGCATCTCGTGCTTTCAGACAATCCAATAATGTTTTTGCATTCTGGCTCAATTTTCCTTTATATTGAGTGACAGTAGGAATGTCTTCTTCGATGGAAAGTAATTCTACTTTCCACAATTCTTCACTTTCGAATAAATCTCGTAAATCCCATGTGTGTTCTACAGGAACCTCTGATCGGTAAAGTGTTTTTTCCATCTCTTTATTCATTATCATTCTCCTCTGCTAGTAATTTATCTCACTCTTAACGGACAATAAGCCTCAACCATAAGCTTATGACAATACGAGGAAGATAGGTGGGAGATTAACTGTCCGTAAAGGTCCGATTGGTTCAACTAACCATCAGTGGGGGAGGAAGGAAAACCTCTACTGATGGAAGTTTCACTTTATTTCGTTTTTCGAAACGATTAATTTGATTATACAATAAACGAATGAAAAGTGGGAATAGTTTGTTTATTTTCTTTGGAGTTAAGATAAAAAAACTACGCTTCCTCCCATAAATAATTGTATAATGGATAAAAACCGCTCACCAATTCACTAAATTTTACATTTTGAGGTAAAAGGATAATTTGCTGAAATTGGAATAAACAAAAAGGAATGAATGGAAATTGCCCTTGAAAATCTCCCGTAAAAAAAGATTTTATTTATTATTTTTTATCTGTATTACCTCTATGTTTATTATCTTTCTCTTCTCCCATATGCCATATGAGGAACAAGATATAAAGCCATTCTTAAGAGATAAAATAGACCTTTCAAATGTTCCTATTCCCTCCATTACCTTTGAGTACGATGGACAGGTTATTTCCTCAGATTCTGATCCTTACGGTTTTATCGAATTTTTGTTTCGGAAAGCAGGGCATGTACTTGGCTATTGCCTCCTAACTCTTCTGCTTTTTCTCACTATTAAGCAAACAAAGCTTAAACGAGCATGGGTATATATACTAAGCGGTGCTCTTGCAATTTTTTACGCTTTAACAGACGAATGGCATCAAAGCTTTGTCCCCGGAAGAACAGGACATTGGCAAGATGCCATTATTATTGATGGAATCGGCGTAATAATAGGGTTACTTATAGGTTATATAGGAACCCTCCTTTTTAAAAAGAGGGAAACAAAGAGGATGGGACCTAACTAAATAGATACTCTGTAAAGACGAATAATATCTAATTTAGCTAGTAAATAGCGGCTGCTTTTGCATCCTTTTTACAAGAGGAAATATAATTATTGGGAAAAAAAGAGCAGCCGGAATACACGAAGACTCCACGGGGATTAGCAAGACAGCCTGAGACCCTGCAGGCGAAGCCGAAGCGGCTCAGCGCGAGCCCCACGGAAAGCGAAGTGTATTCCGGCTGCGGGAAATCGCACTAAACTTCATGGAAACATCCTTTAAAAAACGAATAAAAAACCAAACAATTATACGGAACTTTGATTAGCACCTTCGTATAATTGTTCGGAATTATCCTTGGCTGGAATACTTATGTCCCAGTCTTGTTTACTCATGCCTTCTTATACTGTCGATAGGCAAGTATAGCTGTAATTAAGGCAATAGTTGATATCGTTATGGATGAATAAAAGTAACCTAATACAAGTAACCCTGCACTAATAAATATCCATACCTGGACGATAGCTTTCATTGTCTTTACTCCTCTAGATTAAATTGATATTCTTTGTTCTCATCCATTTTTTTAATGTTTAGTGCATCAAAAATGAGTGCTTTTGCAGCGACATACGCGTTATACTCAACGCGCTCTAGCATGTCGTATGCTCTTCGTAAGGTCTTATCAAGTACCAAAATGCCATGTTTATTTAACAGCATTGTTTTCGGTATTGCTTCCTCTTTTAAACTGGCAACATACTCTTTCACTATTAGCGCTAACTCCATGGATGTCGCTGGAGCGAAAGGGAGAACTGGGATTTGCCCAAGCTTTTGAGTGGCTTCTGTTAAATTAGGAAGATCCATTCCAATCGTCGCAAAAACCATTGATTCTTTTGGATGGGCATGAAGGACACAACCGATGTCACTTCGCTCCCGGTAGCAAGCCATATGCATATTAATCTCCCTCGTTATTTTGCCATCTCCTTCGATTTTTTGCTCTTGCATATCGACGACTAAAATTTCTTCTGGCTGTAAGTCACAATGCTTAGCCTGTGACATTAAAGTAGGGGTCATAATAATATGATTTTCATTCATTCGAACACTAACGTTTCCACCAGCTGCATTTGTTTCAAATCGATCAAACATTGTTTTGACAACTTTACATAAATCTTCTCGCTCTTTACGATACAACATCCTCATCGCTCCCTAATTTTTTTATCGAAATTCTATTAAAATAACTTTCTGCTTCCTTTATGTCAAAATCAGTAGAATTGTGCTTGGTAACCTTTGAGGCTGAACAGCCTGTCGCATATTTCATGATAGTCTTCAGATCTTTTCCTTGAACAAATTGAGCGATAAATGATCCTACGAATACATCACCAGCACCTGTATCATTTCGTTCTTCGACAGTTGGAGAAGTAACTTGGTAAAGGCTATCCTTGTGTGCGACATAACTGCCATCCTTGCCTAAGCTAACGACGACATAATCAATCTTAATTGCAAGTTCTTTTATTTTTTGAATAAGTGTAGTCTGGTTATTTTGAAAAAGTACTTCTACTTCGTATTGGTTTGGTTTGATGAAATTTATGCCCATATCTACAACAGCAGCAAGAGCTTCTCCTGACAAGTCACAGGCGATAAAACATTTCTTGTTCTTAATGGTATTAATAATTTCCAGCAATTGTGCTATAGTGTAATTAGGCGGCATAGAGCCGGCAATAACAACAATATCTTTTTCTGTTAAAAACTGATGGAGAAAATCAATTAGTTTAGAATGGTTTTCTTTCGAAACGTGGAAGCCATTTTCTGTTATCATCAAACTTCCTGCATTGGTGTCGTCCATTACAACTATGCATTCTCTCGTTGAAGCGCCATCTTCAACGAGAAGGTGATGACAGATATTCTTCTTAGCCAAAATACTCTCCATTAATGGTCGATTTGTTTCTCCGATGTAACCGAGTGCTTTATTTTCCATATTGAATTTTGTTAAGACATTGGAGACGTGCAACCCTTTTCCGCCTAAATCGTATTCTACTTGATGAACTCGATTCGTTCGTTTTTTTGTTAGTGTTCCTTTTACTTTTAGGAGACGATCGATAGCCGGATTAAGAGTTATAGTGTAAATCATCTTTTCACCCTCTTTTTTAGGCAGCAGAATTTTGTTCTTCTTCCTTCTCGAATTTCTCTGTTCGCTTTTTCATCATTTTATAGTAAGCGACAAATAAAGCGAGCCATACTGCTACCATAATAATTCCGATAATATTTCCCTCCGATGCACTAGCAAAAATATAGCGGAACACTGGGTATTCAAGTGTACTCCAGGAAATTAATTGTCCATCTTGGACGGTAACTGCACCAGTATCATTCGCTAATTTTGTAATAGTGGAAGCAAAGCCAGTAGCAACATATAAGAATATTGGGGTTGTAATTACACCCAAAAGGAGCATGCGAAGCAAGTTGCCTCCTGTAATAATTAAAGCTGGTACTGCTAAGGAAATATTGATAATTCCTGCGAATGGAAGGATATTATTTCCTGGTAGAATAATTGCATAAATTAAGGTGACTGGAACCATCAAAATCATTGCTACCCATGCTTCATTACTACCAGCTAAAATAGGCCAATCTAGTCCAATAAACAATTCACGGTTTTCAAATTTCCGCTTCATAAAATCAGAAATAGCTTCAGACAATGGAGATAAAGCTTGCATAAACAATTTTGCTACCATTGGGAATAAAGTTAAAGCTGCCGCTGCCTGTACAGCAAGCATTAATATGTCTTGGAGTGAATAACCCGCAAAGATTCCCAGTAGTCCTCCAATAATAAAGCCCATGACATGATTTTCTGCAAAGATTCCAAGTTTATCTTTTAATGTATCAGCATCTACATGCTTATCTAAGAAAGGTATTTTACTCAATAGCCAATTGAAAGGAAGAAGGAAAACAGCAAATATCATCATGCTATGAGAACATGTAATACCTGGAATACCAGTGATTTTTTCTATCTGTTTTTGGTTTACGTCGGCTAACAGCAATTCAACGACCATTTGAATGGCGGCAACGATAAAAGCTAAAACAATACTCCCGCTAACTCCTATAATTAAGACAGCTGTCAAAATCTTGCCCCAAACATTCCATAAATCAACATTTAATGTTTTCGTTTTATTAAGCACCAGTAAGATAGCGTTTACAAGCATTTGCAAGGGAAACATTAAGAATGCTAAAGGCCAAGCCCATGCAAGAGTTGCCATGGAGGTCCAACCACCATCTATTATGTTTAATTGAATTCCGGTTTTTTCTACAAGAGACTGTGCAGCAGGTGTTAGTGCATCAAGCATAAATCCTATTACAATTCCCATTCCGATGAATGCAACCCCTAAGATAATCCCTGAACTTAAAGCTTCACGGAATTTCATTCTTGCGATGACCCCAACGATAATCATTAGTAAAGGGACGAATACTGCTGCTCCAAAATCTAGAATATATTGAAAGAAACTTTGAATAACATCCATTTCTTTTCACCTCATATTATTTTAATAGGGAGATTAACTTTTCTGTTTCTTCTTGTAATCCCATCCCAGTTAGAAAGGCAATTCCATTTAATGTAGGAATATCATATTGTTTTTTTGCTTTCGTGATGGCAATATAGACATCACTTGATTTAACATGTAAATCTAAAGATTTAATATCGACTGCTTCAACATTTGCGCGAACTCCGTTTTTCTCTAAGATTTTTTTTACCTTAGAAACTACTGTTTGGCTAGTTGCAACTCCTGAACCACAAGCTACGATTACTTTTTTCATTTTGAATCCTCCTTAAAGAGATGTTTGTAAAAAGGTAAATAAATCGCTTCCTTCATATTTTTTCAGTTTTTCAACAAATAGAGGCGTATTAAAGCGTTCCATTAAAGTCTGAAGAAGTGAAATATGGCCATTCGGATCGGTAATGCCGAGGATAAAGAAACAATCAATATCAATAATATGATCATCTGTCCCCATATGAACAAAAGGAAGTTTATATTTATTTTTGACAACAGCAACAAAAGGTTGTTTGATATGCACAGAGTCTGTATGGGGAATGGCAACATTAAATTCTTCTAAAGCTAATCCTGTTGGGTATTCCTTTTCTCGATCAATTACAGCTTGGATAAAAGTCGACTTTACATAATCAAGTGCAAGAAGTTGATTACCGATGAAGTAAAAGAGCTCTTGGGACGTCTTTGCCTCTAAGTTTGTAAAAATTAGCTCTTCTTTAATTAGGCCCGTTTTAAGCATATAATTTCACCTCCTTTCAGTAGCGGCATTTAAGCAATTCAGTATTTCGTCTGGCTGCGTTGCTTTGTAAAGAATTTCTGCCCTGTGTTCATCTAAAAATAATTCATTCAGTGCTAGTAGAGTAGGGACATGATGGTTGTTATCTTCAGGTGCTATTACTACAATCATTTTCGCAAGTTCTCCATCTGGCATATAGATAGGGTGTTTACATACTAGGAGACTAAAGTCTTCTTTTAAAACGCCCTCAGAAGGTTTGGCATGGGGGAGGTAGACAGATGGACCAATCATCATTCGACTACTGTCATTTTCAAATAGCTCGATGACTTTTTCTCCATAGCGTTCTGTTATTGAGCCCCGTTTTTGCATAGGTTCTAAAGCTAGATTTAATGCGGATTTCCAGTCCATTTCCGTTTGAGTAAACAGAATATTTTCAGGATAAAAAGTAAATAATTGCTCTGTATCATTTACATGTTTCTCTATAACTGGTTCTGCCATTGTTTCTTGATAAAAATCTACTATTTTATTCGAAACTTTTTCATAATCATCGGTATTTAAATATTTTTTTATGTGGTGAACTAACTCTTTAGCCTTTTTGTTTATATCCTTCTCAATAGACGTTCTTATTTGCTTTTTCAGCGCAAGGCGGTCTTCTTTGTTTAAGACTGGGTTTACAATCACTAGTTTTTTTGTTGTATTTAAGGGAACGGTAGCAAAGATGAAATCTACCTCATCTTCATAATTTTTAAAATTTCTTTCTGCAAAAGCGCCAAGAAATCGGAAGGTTGGAAACATGCCCTTTAAAGTCTCTAATAGAAATTTAGAAACAGATGTCCCGTTGCGGCATACTACCATTGCAGAAAAAACGTATTCTCTATCATCTTGTGTTTTATAGAGCCACGCTTGTATATGCATCGCAAGATAGACGATTTCTTCTTTGGAAAAAGGTTTTCCAGCAAAATTTTCGAGCGGGTATACCGATTTGGAAATAACAGCGAAAAGGGAAGAATATTCTTCAATAAATTGTTCAATAATAGCATTTTGAATATTTAATCGCATCCAAGATCGATAGATAGCTGGTCTTAGATGGACAAGCAACTTTTCTTTCATTTCTTTTTTTCGAATAAGGTCAATTGCTAAATTTTGTTCAACTACATCTAGAAACTCATCTATAGCAAATTGTAAATCTTCTCCTCGAGACAAATCCAAAGCTGATTCCAACATATTAGAGGATAAAACTTGAAGGGCCAGATAAAGCTTATCCTTCTCAGATAAGTCTGTTAAGTCCCAGAATATATTTTTTAATATTTCTAATTCATGGGTATTCTCTAAATCAAATCTTTTAATTTCTGAAAACCATTCCCGATTATAGGCCTTCATTCTTTTTATCAAGAGGGTTAGTATAATGGGAAGGTGTTCGATTTGTTCATCCGTGAATGAAATTTTAAGTGTTTTTTCGACTTTCAATAGTCTTTGTTCTAATAAGAAAAGCTCATTTCGAACAATAAATTTCTTTTTTTCTAACAATGGAATTGCAAAATCATGAAGTAGTAGTGTCTTTAATTCAGTAACTAATAATTTGCGAAGGTTATATTCTGTACCGATAATTTTATATCCCTTTGTTCTTGAATATTCAACTTGTACGGAATAACCTTTTACTCGCTCCTTGATTATTTTGATATCATTCAATAACGTATTCTTACTAACGTCAACGAAATTAGCTAAGTCTTGCAGAGAATAATAAGATGAACTTGTAAGCAATAATAAAATAATTAAACTCATTCTTACTTCTGGTGATAAGTAATCTAAATTGATAAATTTTGATGATTTAAGAATGTGATAAAGATATTCTCTTGTTTTATCTTCTAATTTAACACGACCATCATAGTCAATCGAAATAGGGGGGATTTTATTCGCCCTTAAATAGGCATTAATAAAATGAATTTGCTCTTTAGGAGATATTTTTTTATCATGAACATCTCTTTCAATCCTTATTAAAGAAGTAGATTGATTGACTAAAAGATGAAAAATAATTTCATTTAATTCACTCTTCAATGTTTTCACCTCCATTTCTATCTGTTATATTACTTGTATTACGCTACCGTTAATTTCATTATACACAATAAAAATTTCCTGGAAGATTAGTTAATCACAATTATGTAAATGCTTACATTTTGCTGATTGTGTTTTAAGTAAGCATGGACTACAGAGGAACGGTTCTAAAAAAGAGAGGAGAGTTAAAGATATTGTATCAAGATAAAGAATTGACATTAAGGCCGATTAGGGAAGAGGATCTTTATCAACTTTGGACGCTGGCATTTAAAGAGGAAGCCCCAGAATGGAAAAAGTGGGATGCTCCGTATTATCCTTATAAGCCAATAAGCTATGAAGATTTTTTAACAAAAAAAGAACAATATGTAGATAGAGATAATCGTTGGTCAATTATGGTAAATGAAAAGTTGATTGGGATTGTCGGCTATTATTGGGAACATGAACCATCAAGATGGTTAGAGATGGGAATTGTTATTTATGATCCAAATTATTGGAGTGGTGGATACGGAACAAGAGTGATAAAGCTTTGGATGGACCATCTATTTAAGTCATTGCCCTTAGTTCGAGTTGGATATACAACATGGTCAGGTAATGAGCGAATGATAAAGGTCGGAGAAAAACTTGGAATGACAATGGAAGGGCGGATGCGAAAGTGCCGCTACTATAATGGTGTATACTATGACTCCATTCGAATGGGAATATTAAGAGAGGAATGGGAAGCTTTCATAGAAGGAAGCAAATCGATTAATGGAAAAGAGAATGCTTAATAATTAAACAGGTCGTCAGCTATCATTTTATCTATACGTGCTTTCTATCATAATTAGGCAAAAGTTGCATAAAGTTATGTCCTAATATTCATTCTTTTCTATGCAGGCAAGGAGTATAATGGAAGAAAAGCTGAAGAGCAAGCTGTATATGTAGTAAATGTCAAATGGAATCAAGTAAGCGTGAAAAATGAATGAATGGAGTGAGGTCCATGAAGAAAAAGGTTGAATACGTATTCTTCTGCCAGCATTGTGGATTGCCTCAACGTATTCCAGCGTTTGTGCTAAAAACGTATTTATGTGATGACATGGTAAAACAATACTATTGCAACAATTGCAGCCGAGAAAATCTAATTCCTCCATATATAAAAAAGCTGAAAACAGAACTTTAATGGATGATGTAATCATATCTAGAAAAACCAAGTGCCATACGCACTTGGTTCAGACTGTAGACAAACCCCTGAATTTTAGAAATAGTGTTTGTCTACAGTATATTTATTAGACCCTTTGAATAGGGTTGTTGCTTTCCGCTCCAGGGGTTCGCTTTCCGTGGGGCTCGCGCTGAGCCGCTTCGGCTTGCAGCCTGCAGGGTCTAAGCTGTCTCGCTAATCCCACAGGAGTCTCACCCCTTCCACTCCAAGCAACGCATGAAAATTCGATGTAAGTTTCCAAAAAAATCTTTTTGTCGACAAACTGAACCAAGTGCCATGTGCACTTGGTTATTTTGTTTTTTCTGAAAGAGTAATTGTTTAGGCCAATATAATTGAACAGAACGAAAGATTTTCCATTTTTAATGAGTAATAACCAATAGATTGTACAAACTATTTAAAGTAGAACAGTAGCTCATTGTTGGTTAGTGGAATAAAAAGGTCTCTTTAGCTTTACTTATTGGAGATGCTCATTACACCTTCAATCATGGAAACTTTTAAGTGGGAGTTGAATAAAGTGAATTACAAGGAATACTGGGACAAAATTAATGAACAGAATGGCATATTGCATTCTTTATATAGTTCTTATTGGGATAAATACTCGGATTTTTCAACATGGCAGTTTTGGGTCATTCTTCTTTCATTACTTTTACCATTATTAATCCTTTATTTTGTAGTAGATAGGAAAAGGCTGTTTGAGATATTTTTCTTTGGCTATACTGTCCATTTATTTTGGGCATATACCGATATAGCGCTTAGTAGAGGAACCTATTTAACTCATACATACTTTCTTTTTCCGTTACTACCTAGTGCATCTAATATTACAGGATCCTTTCTTCCAGTTGGATTTCTGTTGGTATACCAATATGCCACAAACCATAAAAAAAATTTTTATATTCTAACAATACTGTTAAGTGCTGCAAATGCTTTTATATTTGCTAATATCGAAGAGGCAGTTGGTTTAGTAACATTTCATAAAGGGTTTAATTCTTTTCATTTATTCCTTTTGGATTTGGTAATTGTGTTTGTAGCATACTGGTTTACTAGGCTCATGTTGAAATTTAGAATTCATACGAAGGAAGAAGCGTAATATAGAACCTCTTTTATAGCATGTGTTTAAAATACACATGCTATTTGTTTTGAAAGATTTTAGTGTAACCGTATGGAGCAGGGGGAGATATGAAAGCTAAAAATGGAAGAAGCATTCGGGGAAACTAGTTTCATAAGGAAGATGAAAGCTAAAAATCGAAGAAGTAACGAGAAAAAAGGCGTTCATCTTCCAACTCTTTGCAAATAGCCAATAATCTAAAACAATGCATTTGAGCGAAAACGAAACGAGGTGTATACTTGCCAAAGGAGATTATTAAAGGAGGAATTTATTTTGTTACAAAAGCCAAAGGCTATTTTTCTGGATATGGATGGAACTATCTTGAATCATCAGAATCAGGTAAGCCTAAAGACAAAAGAGATTATTGATGATTTACGAAAGGATGGTTTCTTTGTATTTATTGCAACGGGAAGATCCTTTGATGAAATTGCATCTGTTGTGCCAGAAGGGTTTGAAGTGGATGGATATGTTACTTCTAACGGCATGGCTGGCTATATAGGAAAGGAGCCTATTTTTCAGCACACACTCCCTCTAGAATTGGTTAAAACAATTATTGATAAGGCAAGAGAACATAAAGTGTATTACGAACTTTTCCCTTATGACGATCCTCGGATGGTATTAAATCAGGATAAAGAGTATGTTATCCATGAAATTAGGGACCCAAAACCAGACAGTGTTGGAATTAACGAATGGCTGTCTCGCAAAGAAGCTATCAGCGGAAAAATTACTTGGAAGAATACAATCGAAGGAAAAGAATTTTCGAAGTTTTATTTTTTTGCTCGTACAAGAGAGCATATTAATCAATGGAAACACGTACTCGAGGAACTAAGAAAAGAAGTAGACTTTACTGCCTCTACTTCTTCTGCACATAATGTAGAAGTAATGGTTGCGAATGTAAACAAAGCCACTGGTATTAAGCAAATGTTAGAGAAATTTAATCTTTCAGAAAAAGAGACAATGGGAATTGGCGATAGTGATAACGATATCCAAATGCTTCAATTTGTTTCCATGCCGGTTGCTATGCAAAATGCACCAAATCATATTAAAGAATTAGCAGCAGAAATAACAGAGTTAACCTGTGATGAAGATGGGGTTTGTCATTTCTTAACATCTCGATTTAAGTAATGAAGTCGTATTTTTAATTCTTTTTTTTACCATGTTAATGATTGCTCGATCTGGAAAACCTATTATAGGTAAAAGAAAGGAGCATGAAAAATGACAAAGAAATTTAATAATGGTAGTAAGAATCAAAACGCACCTAGAGGAAACCAGTCTAGTGTAAGTGGCGATAATAGCAAGGGAAATAAGCGGAACAAAGATCAAAGTGATAAAACAGCAGATTAAGAAAAAGCCAGCTTCATAAGAGCTGGCTTTTTCTTAATCATAGATTCAAACGCGTTCTTGCAGCTTTTGAATATTTACAGAGTGAAAAAGGTTCATCCACCACACTAAATGGATTTCCATTGTTTCCCTTCCGTTGTTTTGCAGCGATATTTTATCTCACTCTTAACGGACAGTAAGACTTTGGCGGTAATTTTATAAGAATTCGATGAAGATAGTTGGGAGATCTACTGTCCGTAAAGGTCGAAGTAGTTCGACTAACCATCAGTGGGGGCTGAAGAAAAACCCTTACTAATGGAAGTTTCACTTTATTCAATTTTAAACGTAAATATATTGTTATTTTAGGAAATTAATAGCCACTCGGAATTTGTCGAGGATTATCTTGGGTTTTTAAAAGGGTTTTAGTAGAAATGGCTCGAATTATAAATTAGCTAAAACTACTTAGAAGGGCTGGTTCTAAATTGTTGGCTTTTCCTAATATCGAACAATTATCGTATCATTTATTAGTAATTATCTTACCGATCGTTTGGTACCTTTTAGTAAGTAAAGAAGATGTTTCTCAACGAAAAAAAATAATTTCTAATTTTTCTCTTATCCTTTTTATCATGCTTTTTTTCACTATGGTGCATCCAATTCAAATGGAAGAGGGCTTCTTTTATGATCTTAAAGTGGTTCCCATTCTATTAGCTTTTGTTTATGGTGGATTAAGCACGAGCATTCTCTTAACTGTCATTTTGATTGGTTATAAATTTTTCATGCTAGGAAACGGTTTTTACATAAGTATTTTAAATTATTTTATTGCAGGAGCCATTATCCTCTTTTTAAAAAATAAATTGGTAACTCTTACATTTGGAGCGAAATGGAAATTGATAATGGGTGTTTATTGGCTTTGTGCTTTGACACGAGTTATATTTGTTTTTATAACAGAACAAGTAGCCCAGCTTCCTTTCGTATTGATTTATTCATTTACTACGTGGGGAGCATTATTTATCGTTACTAGCATTATTCAATATAATGATGAGAAAATTCTCAACCAGAAAAAAGTTCAAATAGCAGAGCGATTAAATGCGGTAAGTCAATTGGCTGCTTCTGTTGCCCATGAGGTACGGAACCCAATGACGTCGGTAAAAGGATTTTTGCAACTAATAAGTGGAGACACCAATTTGTCTGGAAAACAAAGAAAATACATAGAAATCTCCTTACAAGAATTAGAGCGGACAGAAACAATCATCAGTGATTACTTATCGATGGCAAAACCAGTTTCAAAAGAAGAAGAAGAAAATTTAAATATTACCACAGAACTAAGAGGCGTTATTGAAGTAATGACCTCTTATACTAATACTCATAATATTATAATCGATGCTGTAATCCCTAATCATCTATATTGTAAAGGAAAGAAAAATGAATTTAAGCAGGCAATGATCAATATGATGAAAAATAGTGTAGAAGCAATGAATGGAAACGGCGTTTTAAAGGTTCGTGCATATGCTTTAGGAGAAAAGATTTTTATTGAGATCGAGGATAATGGGATAGGGATGACGAGTAAACAGGTCAAACAACTAGGCACTCCTTATTATTCCACGAAAGATAAAGGAACAGGTATTGGCTTAACCTTAGTTTACCGAATTATTCGAGATATGAAGGGGGAAATATCTGTTGTCAGTAAAAAAGGGCAGGGAACAACGTTTAGGATAGCTTTGTTGAAAACAATTGTTTGATAGAAAAGTCGGTTCTCCACTAAATAGAATCGACCTTTTTATTGTTTTTCCTTGTCAGCTCAATGATAAAATAGTCGATCCAAGTAATGAGTGGGATGAAAAAAGGAAGTATATAAAAAGAAGTATGCCCAACCCCAAATAATCTTACTTCGTCATTAAGTAAATAGATAATCCACGTAACACCTACTAAAAAAAATGTATTCCAACAGAAAGTCACTAGCAAAGCTATCCATTTATTTTTTGTTTTGGTGAAAGCAAAAATAGCTAGGATAACAGAAAACAAGAAAGATATTAAAATGAAAATTATAACCAATAGATACCCTCCCAATTTTTCTAATTTAGATGTATTTTAACATGATTGTTCTTAAAATATGTTCCCTAATAAATCAAAAATTTACATTCCTTTACCAAAATTATAAAAAAGGTTAAAAGGGAGTGAAAAGTAAGATTGTATACTTTATTTATTGAGATTAGAATCCCCTTCTTGTTTGTTTCCAAGTAGTTTTGGTTTAGTCCGTCCGGAATCTTTTACATAAGGAGTTTTGATAGATGAATATAACAGTGGCAGGTACAGGGTATGTTGGCTTAGTAACAGGTGTTTGTTTAGCAGAAGTGGGTCACCAGGTTACTTGTGTTGATCAGGTTAAAGAGAAAATAGTTCTTCTAAACTTAGGGATTTCCCCTATCTATGAGCCGGAATTAGATACATTAATAGAAAAAAATGCAAGTGCAGGGAAATTGGTCTTTACAACCGATTACGAACAGGCATATGCGCATTCAGATGTTATTTTCATAGGGGTGGGAACTCCAGAAAATGAAGATGGATCAGCTAACTTAAATTATGTTTTTCAAGTTGCAAAACAAATCGCTGAAAGTGTAACCCATGATTGTTTAATTGTCATTAAATCAACTGTTCCTATTGGGACAAATGATCGTGTTGAAACCTATATTAAAAATCACTTGAAACATAAAGTAACTGTTGAGGTTGCGTCAAATCCAGAATTTCTTGCCCAAGGCAGTGCGATTAAAGATACTTTGCACGCGTCACGAATCGTGATTGGGGTAGAAAGTGAGCAAGCGAAGGAAATATTGACAGCTATATATGAACCTTTTCAACAACCGATTTTAATGATGAATCGCCGCAGTGCAGAAATGGTGAAATATGCATCAAATGATTTCCTTGCCCTAAAGATTTCTTTTATTAATGATATTGCTAATTTATGTGAAGCAGTTGGAGCAAATATAGAGGATGTAACAAGTGGGATGAGTTATGATGAGCGTATTGGAAAAAAGTTCTTAAATCCTGGTATTGGGTATGGCGGCTCTTGCTTTCCAAAGGATACAAAGGCTTTGCACTGGCTTGCAGAAGAAGAAGGCTATATTTTACGGACGGTAAAGGCTGCTATTGAAGTAAATGAGAAGCAGAAATTTAAGCTGATTTCAAAGGCAAGGAATGAATTTTCCTCATTTAATGGATTGAAGGTGGCAGTATTAGGACTTACCTTTAAGCCTGGAACAGATGATTTACGGGAAGCTCCTTCTATCCCAAATGTACGATTATTAGTAAACGAAGGAGCTAGAGTTCATGTATATGATCCAGTTGGAGAAGAGAACTTTAAAAAACACTTTCCGACAGGGATTGTTTATGAAAAAACAGCAGAGAAAGCATTAGAGGAGGCAGATCTTTGCTTTATTTTCACCGAATGGGAAGAAATAAAAGCCATTGATTTATCCTTTTTTAACAAAATGAAAGCACCGTTTGTCTTCGATGGAAGAAACTGTTTTTCATTAGAAGAGGTAAGAAAGGCGAAGATTAATTATTTTTCTATTGGACGACCAGAAGTTAGAATGATGGAAGTTGGAGGAAGAGATGGAGACGGTTTTCTTGTTTCCTAGTGTAATGATAAAAAACAGTCTATATTGTGGGCTGTTTCAGACTGTAGACAAACCCCTGAATTTTTTGTATATAAGTTTATTTATTAGTCCCTTTGAATAGGGATGTTGCTTTCCGCTTCAGGGGTTCGCTTTCCGTGGGGCTTGCGCTTAGCCGCTTCGGCCTACAGCCTGCACGGTCTAAGCTGTCTCGCTAATCCCACAGGAGTCTCACCCCTTCCACTCCAAGCAACGCATGAAAATTCCATTTGAGTTTCTAAAAATCTTTTTGTCGACAAACTGAAACAGCCTATATTGTGGGCTGTTTTTTTAATTATTCTTAGTACAGTGCATTAGGTAATTTAATTGTAAATGTTGTGCCAACATCTAACTCACTTGTTACACTGATAGTTCGTCGATGACTTTCGATAATCTAAGAGCAAATCATAAGGCAGTTTCCCGTTCCTTTGGCTTTTATTGTAAAAAAGGGCTCGCCAAATTGAAATTTCTTTCCTTGACCCACCATTCAATTTATTTAGGATCTAAAGTGAATGGATTCTAATAAAAATTTTCTCTCTATTATTCATTGCTGCATTTATATTTTTAATGAGATCGATAAAGATTTGCTTTATTTTAATCATTGACTAAAACACTTATTGTAAGATAATGAAGATAGTCTAAATATTTTAAAAATTATTTTAAAAGGAGGGCTTTTATGTTCTGGACAGAGAAAAAATTAGATGCACGAATCAAGGAACTAGAAAAATATCGCTATCGAGAAGCTATTTCATTAGATTCCTTTCAGATGCAATTAGATGAAGAAGGAGAAATTGGCGCGAGGCCACCGGAAAATGGGGAATGGACAACTATTCGTGTTGGAGATAATTGGGCAGGAAGGGATCAGTATGCTTGGTTAAAGGCAGAGACATCCATACCTGCTAACTGGAATGATAAACAAGTATTAGGATATTTTGATTTTGGTATAACAGATGGTGGTACGAATTCTGGCTTTGAATCACTATTGTATGTAAATCAGAAAACGTATCAGGGCGTAGATGCCAATCATCGAGAAGTATTTTTTAAAGAAGAACATTGTGGAACAAATATCAGTTTGATTTTTCGTTTATGGTCTGGCTTAGAAGGCGGCGGTGAACCATGCATCCAAGAACATAAGATAAAAAGGGCAGAGATTGGATGGCTCGACGAAGCGACAGATGATTTATATTATACGGCTAAAGCAATGATCCAAACGATACATATTTTAGATGAAAATCGACCAGAATACCAAGCTCTTTTAACGGCTTTAAATCGAGCATTTTATGAAATAGACTGGACAGAACCAGGCTCTGATATTTTCTATCAATCTATCAATCTAGCAAATACCTATTTGAATAAAGCATTAGAAAAGATGGACAAACATACTGCTGTAACCATTCATGCAATTGGCCACACACATATTGACGTTGCTTGGCTATGGAGATTAAAGCATACGCGAGAAAAAGCAGCACGCTCCTTTTCAACGGTATTGCGTTTGATGGAAAAATATCCAGAGTATTTATTTATGCAATCACAGCCTCAGTTGTATGCTTATATCAAAGAAGATTATCCAGAAATTTATGCTCAATTGAAAGAAAGAGTAGCAGAGGGCAGGTGGGAGCCAGAAGGCGGAATGTGGCTAGAGCCTGATTGTAACTTACCTTCTGGTGAATCCTTTGTTCGTCAATTGCTGCATGGAACTAGGTTTTTAAAAGAAGAATTTGGTGTAACAAGCAAGTATTTATGGTTGCCAGACGTCTTTGGCTATAGCTGGTCTTTGCCGCAAATTCTCAAAAAATCAGGAATTGAAACATTTATGACTACTAAGATTAGCTGGAATCAGTATAACCGGATGCCACATGATACCTTCCAATGGCGAGGCATTGATGGGACGGAAATTTTGACTCATTTTGTTACGACTCCATATCCGAACAGTAGAGGCTGGGCGTATGACTATAATGGAGAAATGCAGGCAGATGTCATTCAAGGCGCTTGGGATAACTATAAAGACAAAAATATTACCCAGGATTTACTTCTGTCATATGGCTATGGAGATGGCGGTGGTGGTGTAAACCGAGATATGCTGGAGATGCGGAGAAGATTTGACCGAATTCCTGGTCTGCCAGCTGTGAAATCGACAAAAGCAGGCGATTATTTTGACGCTCTTCATGAGAAAGTGAATAGCACAGAAGAGTATGTCCATACATGGGACGGAGAACTTTATTTAGAATTTCACCGAGGAACTTATACTAGCCAAGCATATAATAAAAGAAGTAATCGAAAAAAAGAATTATTGTATCGGGAAACGGAACTGTTGAGTGTATTAGCTAGTATATTTACTGAGGATTGGTCTTTTTATCCGCAGGAAGAGCTTCACAAAGGCTGGACGATTTTATTAAGAAATCAGTTCCACGATATCATTCCTGGTTCATCCATTCGTGAAGTATATGAAGATAGCATTTTAGAATATGAAGAAGCAGAAGCGCTAGCATTTGAAGCGCAAGAAAAAGTTTCAACTAGTATAATAGAAAAAAGTATCTATCACTATACAGTGATGAATGACTCTTCTTGGACACGTTCAGGATTGGTAGAAATTCCAGTTAAGCCTGAGTTAGAAGAGGGACAATGGCTATCGGAAAAAGAGAAAGTATTGCAAGCTGAAAAAGTGGCTGGGAAGTGGCTTGTGCAGGTGGAAAAGATTCCATCTCATGGATTAGCTAATCTTTTATTTAAATCAACTAAAGATAGCGATAGGAATAAACAATCTTCTTTTGTGATCAATGAATCTGGGATAGACACACCTTTTTATAAAATTCTTTGGAATGAAAAAGGACAATTAATTCGAATTTTTGATAAAAAGGCCAAAAGAGAGATCTTAAAAGAGAAGCAAGCAGGAAATGTGCTGCAAGTATTTGAAGATAAACCATTAAGATGGGAAGCTTGGGATATTGATATTTTTTACCAAGAAAAGCATCACGAGATTTCAGCTCTTGAAGAGATTGAAATAGTGGAAGATAATTCTTTACGAGCAGTAATACGATTTGCCTGGACATATCACCATTCTAAAATAGAGCAGGAGCTTATTCTCTATTCAGAAAACCAAAGAATAGACTTTAAGACATTTGTTGATTGGCATGAACAGCACCAGCTATTAAAAGTGGCGTTTCCTGTTGAGATTCGTTCTACTCAAGCTACCTATGATATTCAATTTGGAAATGTCCAAAGACCAACTCATTGGAATACAAGCTGGGATTATGCAAAGTTTGAAACAGTTGGACATCAGTGGGCTGATTTATCGGAGCATGGTTATGGAATAAGCCTATTAAATGATTGTAAATATGGCTATGACATCAAAGATTCCATGATGCGTCTATCCCTCATTAAGTCTGGTACTTATCCAGATTATTTGCAGGATCAAGGAGCACATACATTTACTTATTCCCTTTTCCCACATGAAGGTGATTGGAGAGAAGGCGGTACAGTTCAAGAAGCATGGGATTTGAATCAGCCGTTAAAAGGTTTGGAAGGAAAGTTAAAATCTAAAGATTTCTCTTTATTCCAATTAGCGTCTGACCATTGTATGATTGATGCTGTTAAAAAAGCAGAAGATGAAAATAAAATCATTGTTCGTTTACATGAATTTATGGGGAAAAGAGGAGCGGTAGAATTAACCTCAGATGCTTCTATAAAATCGTGGCAGGAATGTAACCTCATGGAGGAAACAATGGATGAAAAACAGGAAAATGAAAAAGTAATATTCGAAATAAAACCATATGAAATAAAGACGTTTTTAGTAGAAATCTAATTATTTAAGCAGATCCTAAGGTGATTTCCAACACTTTAGGATCTGCTTTTCTCTATAACAACAAAACGAAGTTAAGGCACGTTTTTCTTTGTTAGTTGTAAGGTCTTTTCTAGTGCGGTTATATCTTTTTGGATTACCTTTAAATCGGAGTGGCATTGTTTCAAGAGTTTCTGTATTTCATTCCATTTATTGTTTGGATTCATTCGTGATTCTCCTTACATAATTATGATAGTAATAAAAATTATGTGGAGTAGTGAAAAATTATTCATATTGAAGGTGGTTTTCTTTAGGGGGAAGCATACTTCGCACGTTGGCAAGTTTGCTTCCTCGTCGTAATAGTATCGGTTGAAGGAAGTAAAGGCAATGAAGAATATGTCACCATTAACAATCCTTCGCCTGGATGTAAAAGTGTTCTAGCGATAACTTAATGCATGTTAAGCCAAATCCAAAGCATCGAAAGTAAGGGGAATAATGGCGGTAGAGAGAAATTTAAAATCACTATCTTTGACAAAAAACACTTACTAATGGTAAGTTAGTTCTTGAATACAATGAACTAATCAGTTGGAGGAAGAATAATGTCACAATTAGAACAAGTTATGAAGAGCCGTAAATCGGTTAGAGCGTATGATTCCACATACAAAATAGAAAAAAAAGAATTGGAAGAAATCCTTGAATTAGCTACGAGTGCTCCATCATCTAGTAATTTGCAGTCTTGGAGATTTATTGTGATTCAAGATCAAGAACTAAAAAAAGAGCTAAGAGAAATTGGAAACAATCAAGCGCAAATAGAGGATTCGTCTGCTATTATTGCTGTTTTAGGAGATACGGAGGCTTATAGAAATGTAGAGGAAATCTATGAACAAAATGTATCCCTTGGATATATGGATCAATCGATTGCAGATAGAACAGTAAATAATACGCAAAACTTATATCCAAATCTCCCAAAAACAATTCTTACACAAATTGCTAGCTATGATGCAGGATTAATTTCTATGCAGATTTTATTACTAGCAAAAGAACGCGGGTATGATACAGTTGTGATGGGTGGCTTTGATAAAGCTGCATTTGCGAAACGCTTTGAATTGCCAGAAAATCAATTTCCTATTACGCTAATTGCGATAGGGAAAGCAGCTGCGCCAGCCTTTAATACAAGCCGATTGCCAATAGATAAAATTACGAAATTTTATTGATTAATAGAGAAAAAGTGCCTTGATTCTTGAAAGAAAAAGGGCACTTTTCTAAAAAATTATTCTATCTCAATAGCAGAGGTTTCACCAGCTATACGGCCAAATACGATGATATCAGCAACGGCATTTCCACCAATTCTATTCCCTCCATGAACACCACCAGTAACCTCACCAGCAGCATAGAGTCCTTTAATTGTATTGCCTTTTTTATCTAAAACATGAGTTTGTGTATCAATTTTTAATCCACCCATAGTATGATGAATACCTGGAGTTACAGGAATAATATAATATGGTCCTTCTTCTAACGTTTGGGTTAGATGGATTCGGTCAAACTCTTCGTCTTTGTTATTTTTAACGTATTTTGTATAATTTTTTAAAGTAGTAGCAAGGGTGCTGCTATCTATTCCACTTTCACTTCCTAAAAATTCTATTGTTTCTCCTTTTGTAGCATAACCATCTTCAATATATCCCGCTAATGAGGCGTTTTCATCTGCCATTTCTTGATTTACGACAAGATAAGCGACTTTATCTGTTTGTTCCAAAATATTTTGAGAAACTATATCACGTGTCAATAATTCATTAGTAAATCTTTTTCCTTCTTTGTTTATTAAAATAGCTCCGTCACCGCGTAATCCTTCTGTAAATAGATACCCTGTTTCTGGATCGGTTGTTGGATGTATTTGGATTTGATCTATATCGACGAGATCAGCCCCAACTTCTTCTGCCATAACAATTCCTGATCCTGTTGCTCCAGCATGATTAGTTGTAGAGAAACCTTCCAAATTTTCATTGTATTGAATAACCATTTCGGCATTTGCACCAAAACCACCAGTTGCTAAAATAACAGATTTTGCATTAACGGTGAATGGATTCATATTTTTATCGGTAGCTTTTACTCCTACAATAGCGCCATCTTTTTTAATTAAGCTGTCAGCTGTACTGTTTAATAGAATAGGAATATTTAATTCTTTCAATTTATTAGATAAGACTTCCACAATAACAGGACCAACAGGTGATCCATCTACTGGCTGATGAATTCTTGGATTCGTTTGCCCTCCAGATAATGTTACCTTGGTTAAACCTGCTCCCATATCATTTAGCCATTCTAGTGCGTCAGGAGCATTATCGACAAGAGTTTGTAGCAGTTTTGGATCATTTAAGTTCTTGCCGCCTTTCATCGTATCGTCATACCATGTTTGTTTGTCGTCTTTTATTCCATCAGCTTCTTGGTATTTTGTGCCTGCAACATTCATTCCGCCTGTTGCTCTATTTGTGTTTCCACCAATAATAGGCATTTGCTCTAAAATGACAACAGACTTCCCAGCTTCGCTCGCTTTTACTGCTGCTGCAAGTCCAGCGCCTCCAGCACCTATTATAGCGATATCGACATCTAAGTCTTCCTGTTTTTGCTCTTCTACAATGACTTTATTGGCTGCATCTTTTAAGGCTTCTATATCTGCACCTGACTTTTCCAAAGCCTTTGTAACAGCTTCAATAATCCCGTTACTAGATTCACTTGCTCCAGACACAACATCAACCGCTAAACTTTGCGATGATATAATGTCATTTGTTAATTGTGTAGTTGCTCCATCACTTATACTGCCTGTTTCTCCATCTGCACTGATTTCAATTTTCTCTATCTTATCTTTTGAAACCGTTACAGTGGCTTTAATTTCTCCTCCATGACCATTGGAAACGCCTTCATATGTACCAGCATTAAATTTTCCTTTTTCTTCTGTATTCGTACTGTTGCTACATCCTGCTATTATGAGCATAAATATAGCGATAAGGACGAACGATATACTAGACAGTTTTCTCATAAAAATTAACCCCTCTCTTTTTATTGTTCAATGTTTCACAATATCTATCATAGTGAAAATATTCCATTACCCGTTATGTAAATAACAATGTTCAAAATAAGTTCATAAGTCTATGAAGGTTTTGTGAATATTTTTATCCTACTTTAACGGACAGTAAGACTTCCCCTCAAGCCTATGAGAATACGAGGAAGCTAGGTAGGAGATCAACTCTGTCCGTAAAGGTCCGATCGGTTCAACTAACCATCAGTAGGGGAGGAAGGAAAACCCCCACTGATGGAAGTTTCACTTAATGGAAATAGAAAGCTGTTCTTTTGTAATTTATTACTAATCAAGCTAAACTAAAGGAGAATTCAAAAAGAGGAGTGTGGAAAGATGAATGTTGTTACATTAAACAATGGTTTAAAAATGCCGCAACTAGGGTTTGGAGTATGGCAGGTTCCAGACGAAGAAGCTACTGCTGCTGTTAGTACTGCCTTTAAAGTAGGATATACTTCCATTGATACTGCGATGGTCTATCGAAATGAAGCAGGCGTTGGTAAAGCAATTAAAGAATCTTCCATTCCACGTGAAGAATTATTTATTACAACAAAAGTATGGAACAGTGATCAAGGCTATGAGAACACGCTAAAAGCATTCGATGAAAGCTTAGAAAGATTAGGACTTGATTATGTTGATCTCTATTTGATTCACTGGCCAACTCCGCAATTTGATGAGTATGTTGATACATATAAAGCATTAGAAAAGCTCTATAAAGAGGGCAGAGTGAAAGCAATTGGTGTATGTAATTTTGAAATCGAACATTTAGAGCGAATTTTAAATGAGTGTGAAGTGAAGCCAGTGTTAAACCAGGTGGAATGTCATCCATATTTAGCACAAAACGAACTAAAAGAGTTTTGTGCAAAGCATGATATTTTTGTCGAAGCATGGAGTCCACTTGATCAAGGGGGAGAAGTCCTTCAAGATGAAGTTATCAAACAAATCGCAGAAGCAAAAGGGAAAACTCCAGCTCAAGTCGTGTTACGTTGGCATATACAAAATAATACGATTGTTATTCCGAAATCAGTGACACCATCCCGTATTGAAGAGAATTTCCAAGTTTTTGATTTTGAATTGACAGAAGAGGAAATAAAACAAATCAATGAGCTAAACCGCAATAGACGAAAAGGTCCACATCCAAATGATATGAATAATCGATAATAGAGAAAAGGGAATAAGAATGCTATAAAAAATAGCGTTCTTATTCCCTTTCAGACTGTAGACAAACTCCTGAATTTTAGATATAGAGGTTTGTCTATAGTATATTTATTAGTCTTTTTGAATAGGGATGTTGCTTTTCGCTCCAGGGGTTCGCTTTCCGTGGGGCTCGCGCTGA